>Ga0208687_1000155_pt1 | contig 69379 bp, 51 predicted proteins | sample June2015DPH_6_10_FD_184695 | JGI IMG/M metagenome (GOLD analysis project Ga0208687, IMG submission 184695) | Peatland microbial communities from SPRUCE experiment site at the Marcell Experimental Forest, Minnesota, USA - June2015DPH_6_100... | ecosystem: Environmental > Terrestrial > Soil >...
GGCTGAATGAGGCCGACGCCGAAATCGTTAAATGACGCGCCACGGTGGCGACGTCGAATAGATGTTTGGATGCACCCCGTTGAAACCCGTTCGCCTTGACAACGGCTTGCTCATAGATGTCTCTGCGCCTCTGCCTCTCTGCGGTTGCCTTTTGGTTCATTCGCAGCTTGGCTGTATAATCAACGTTAACCGCCGTCAGGGGCGGCCGGGTCCGATGCAAGGGTCGGCCGCGAACCGGGTCAGGTCCGAAAGGAAGCAGCCCTAAGTGGTACCGGCCTTGTGCCGTCGTTCTCCCGGTCGCTTCTGCCGGCGGTTTGTTTTTTGACGCGGGGGCAGGGTACCATTGCCCATCATGCAACTGCTGATCGTCGCCAACACCCAAAAATCGCCCGTCGCCGCCGCCCTCAAGGACATGCTCCCCTGGATTTCGCGCAAGGCCGACGTCGTCGCCGTCGATACCGATTACACCACGGACATGGGCGCGCTTCAGGCCGATGCGATCCTCGTCCTGGGCGGCGACGGCACCCTCCTGGCCACCGCACGCCGGCTCCGCGGCCGACAGATTCCACTCCTGGGCGTCAACTTCGGCCGCCTCGGCTTCCTGGCCGCCTTCACACCCGAGCAGTTCCAAAAACATTTTGACGACTTTATTGCCGGCAAGCTTCACACCAGCCATCGCCAGGCCATCCAGGCGACGGTAGGGCGGCGATTCGCCGCCACCGCCCTCAACGACGCCGTCATCACCGCCGGTGCGCCCTTCCACATGATCCAGCTCCAGATTTCCGCCGATAGCCGCGACGGCGAGGAAATCCCCTCCGAAGGCGTCACCTACCACGGCGACGGCGTGATCGTCGCCACCGCCAGCGGCTCCACCGCCTACAACGTCTCGGCCGGCGGCCCCATCATCAGCCCCACCGTCCCCGCCTTTTGCGTGACGCCCATTTGCGCCCACACGATGTCCTTCCGCCCGGTGGTGATTTCTTCGTCTTGCACGATCCGCATCACCGCCGCCAAAGTGAACGAAGGCACGACTCTCTTTTGCGACGGCCAGGAAAGCACCCGCCTTGGCGCCGGCGACGTCGTGCTCATCCGCAGCAGTCCGCACCCCGTGCTTCTGATCGAAAACCCCGATGCCGGCGAGTGGCGCAACCTGGCCGAGAAACTCCACTGGGCCGCCGCGCCCGGCGACAACATCCAGCCATGACACGAGGGGTTTCCCCTACGCTTGTTTCGGGGGGCGCCCCGAGTATGCATCCAAGGGGATTCAATATTATTGTTGCTGCAATCGTATTACCGCCGCTCGCGGTTTTTCGGTTTTGACCGGGAGAACGCCGTGCACATTCCCGATGGCTTTCTCAATGCACGCACCTGCGCCACAACGGCGGTTCTCTCAGCCGGCGCACTGGCGTGGGCGGTCCGCCGAACGCGCCTGGATCTGCCGCGGCGAAAGGTGCCGCTGATGGGCTTGTCCGCCGCGTTCGTCTTCGCGGCGATGATGCTCAATTTCCCTGTCGCTGGCGGCACCTCGGGACACATGGTGGGGGGCGTGCTCTGTTCCGTGTTGCTCGGACCGAGCGCAGCCGTATTGGTCATCACCTCCGTATTGATCGTGCAATGCCTCGTCTTTGCCGATGGGGGGCTGCTCGCCCTGGGGGCCAACATCTTCAACATGGCCGTCATCTGCTCGGTCGGTGGATATTACCTCTACCGTTTGATCTATCAGCTCATGCCCAATTCTCGCGGCCGATTGGCGGCCGTGGCGTTCGCAAGCTGGGTGGCGACCGTCGCCGCGTCCATCGTCTGCGCGGGCGAGCTGGCCTTCTCCGGCACCATCGCCTGGCCCGTCGCCTTCAGCGCCATGGCCAGCGTCCACATGCTGATCGGCGTCGGCGAGGCCGTCATGACAACCCTCATCATCCTGGCCATCAGCCAGACACGACCTGATCTCCTCGAAGCCGGCGCCGGCGCCGGCGCTTTGCCAAGGCGCACGTCAGACCTGATGGTTTTTGGCTTGCTGATTTCGCTGGGGTTGGCCCTGTTCGTGTCGCCGTTCGCCTGCCCATGGCCGGATGGCCTGGATCACGCGGCGGAAGTTCTGGGCTTCAGCCAACGCGCACATCGCCTGATGCCGGCGCCGATTCCCGCTTATCTTTTTCCAGGCATCAAGTCGGCCGCGGTGGCGACTTCCCTGGCCGCTCTGGTCGGAACCATCCTGGCGTTTGTCTTGGCCTTGGTGCTATCGCGGATTTTGATACCGGCCTCCCGTAAAGTTAAGGCGATTGCAGGAGACCGGGCCGGTGCATAGACCTTGGGACGATCCAACCCCACAAGGCCATCGCCGCCGCTGGCCGGCCGCGGTGAAAGTGGCGGCAGCCTTGATCCTTCTGGTGCTCCTGATCACGTTGCCGCCTTCGTGGAAGTTCTTCGCCGCGGCCACGGCGCTGCTGCTGGGAGCCGCGGCCCTGAGCCGCCTGCCTCCGGTCCTTCTTCTCAAACGGCTCTTGATGCTGGAGCCGTTCGTCGTGGGCGTGGCGATTCTGACGCTGCTGCAGCCGCACGGCCTGCCCATCTTCGGCATCATCGTCGCGCGCACCACCCTGTGCGTAGCCACCTTGGTTCTGCTGTCCGCCGCCACGACGGCTTCGGAGCTGTTGTCTTTGCTGCGCGCCCTCCGCGTGCCGGCACTGATGATCACCACGCTGGCCCTGATGCACCGCTACCTGCACGTCTTGCAGGATGAATCGCGCCGCATGCGCTGCGCCCGCCAGAGCCGCACCTTCACCTCAAGCCGGCGCCACGCATGGCGCAGCCTGGCGACGGTCATCGCCCAGCTCTTCATCCGCGCCGCTGCGCGCTCCGAGCGGATTTACGCCGCCATGTGCGCCAGGGGCTGGCAATGAACCCGGCGAACCCGGCCATCACCCCGGCCATCGAGGTTCGCCGCCTTTCCTATCGCTACCCCGACGGCACGGCGGCATTGGCGGAGGTGAGTTTCGCCGTCCCGCCGGGCCAGTCCGTCGGCCTGATCGGACCCAACGGCGCGGGCAAGAGCACCTTGCTCCTGCACCTCAACGGCATCTTGCCCGATGACGGTCACATCGACGGCGAAGTGCTCATCGACGGCCAGGCTCTTTCGCCCAAGAACCTCCATGCCATCCGCCAGAAAGTCGGATTGCTGTTTCAGGACCCGGATGATCAGTTGTTCTGCCCGACGGTTTTCGAGGACGTGGCGTTCGGCCCGCAGCAGTTTCACATCAGCCCGCCTCGCCTCGAGCAGATCGTGAAAGAATCGCTGACGCAAGTGGGCTTGAGCGGCTTCGAGCGGCGCGCTCCTCACCGCCTCAGCGTCGGCGAAAAGCGGCGCGTTTGCCTGGCCGGCGTGCTCGCCTGCCAGCCCAGTGTGTTGGTGTTGGACGAGCCCACCAGCGACCTCGATCCCCGCGCCCGCCGCGGCCTCAAGTTGCTTCTCCACGGCCTCCCAGCCACCAAGATCATCGCGACACACGACCTGGAAATGGTGGTGCAGCTTTGCAGCCGCGCGCTGCTGCTGGACGAAGGCAGAATCGTCAAGGATGGGCCGACCGTGGAGCTTCTTGCCGATGAAGACCTGATGCTCCGCCACGGCCTGGAGAAGCCGCATATCCTTCTGCACGAGCACCCGCACGGATAGCACGCAATGGGCGGCGCCGCATCGGCGAGCATCAATGCAGCCCTCGCCCGGCGGAGCTGATCGACAGCGTCGCGTGAAGCACGCCCCTCTGCTGAGCCGACAGGTCGGCGATCTCCCGAAGCTCGGCCGCATGCCCCTTGAGCATGATCATCTCCGAGCAAAGGTGCTGATCCAGGTGAACGTGCGTCGTCGCCAACACGGTTTTGTGGTGATGGTGCTGCAAGTCGGTCAACTTTTTGGTCAGTTGATAGGCGTGGTGATCGTAGATGAGCGTGAGCGTGCCGATCACCACCGCGTGTTCATCCGCCCATTGGTCCTCGACGAGCCTGGCGCGAATCAAGTCGCGGATGTACTCGGAGCGATTGGTGTAACGGTGTTTGCGCACCAAATCGTCGAGCTTGCCGAACAGCGACTCTTCCAGTGACACCGCGAATCGAGTGAACTTGGCCATGGGTCGTTTGGGCCTCCGAGGTGCACGCAGCGCCCCACTGATTCTAAGCCCCCCGCGCGCCCGGCGGTACTGGACGCCGATTTATCCGCCTCGGATGACCTGCCATGCCTGCTTGAGCGAATCGGGCAGGCCGTAGATGTCCATCGTCGTGATCAGCAGCGCGGTGGCCCAGCCGGCGATGAGCAGGAACCAGCCCAGCCTCCATGACCCCATGCGCTTGCGCGAGCTGACGAAGTGCAGCAGGGGAAACATCGCGAAGGGCAACTGAAGGGCCAGAACCACCTGGCTCAGGACAATCAGATCGTTCACGCTGCTGTCCCCGCGGAGGCCGATGACAAACACCGCCGGCAGGATGGCCAGGGTGCGGGTGATCAGTCGGCGCAACCACGGTGAGAGGCGCCAGTGCATGAACCCTTCCATCACCACCTGACCGGCCAGGGTGCCGGTGATGGTGCTGCTTTGCCCGCTGGCCAGCAGGGCGATGGCAAAGAGGGCGCTGGCGACGGCGGTGCCCAATAGCGGCGCCAGCGTCAGATAGGCCACGCGTATCCAGTCGGTGTTGTCGCCGAACTGATAGACCTGGCCGCCGGGGACGGTGCAGCTCGTTTTTCCGAAGAAGACCATGGCGGCCAGGACGAGAATCGCGGCGTTGACGAAAAACGCGACCGTCAGCGCCACCGTCGAGTCGATGGTGTTGTACTTGATGGCGCGGCGGATGGACGCGGCGTCCTGCTGTAGTTGGCGGCTCTGCACCAGGGCCGAATGAAGATAAAGATTGTGCGGCATCACCGTCGCACCGATGATGCCGATGGCGCAGTAAATCATCCCCTTGTTGGCAAAGTCGGGGTGAAATAGCGCGCCACCCATCTCCACGAAGCTGGGCCGGGTCTGCGGCAGGATGAAAATCTCAATGTAGTAGCAGACGGCAATCGTCGCCACGAGCAGCAACACCACGGCTTCGATCGTCCGCATGCCCAGACGCTGCAGCCCGAGCAGCAGCAGCACATCCGCCCCCGTGATGATGACCGCCCACAGCAGGGGGATGTGGAACATCAGGTTCAGGGCCACGGCGCTGCCCAGCACTTCGGCCAGATCGCAGGCCCCCACGGCGACTTCGCACAAAAGCCAATTGGGCCAGCGCGTCCATTTCGGATACCAGTCGCGACAGCATTGCGCCAAGTCCTTGCCCGTGACTACGCCCAAGCGGGCGGCGATCACCTGAAGGAAGATGGCCATCAGGCTGGCCACGCCAACGACCCACAGCAGGCCGAATTTGTACTGGGCGCCGCTCTGCAGGTCCGTGCCCCAATTGCCCGGGTCCATGTAGCCGACGCTGACCAGGATGGCCGGTCCCACGAAGGCCCGCCATTGCCGCCAGAACCCGGCGTCGGATTCCGGGAGTTCCACCGAGCCGTGCATCCCTTCAAGGGACATGTGGCTGAGGCGGGGAGCTCCGTTGCCGCCCGCCGGCGCAGGTTCGGCAAGCACGCCGCCCGTCAGCGCTGGTTGGGTTGTTCCATCGTCCATGGCCTATCGGTTTGCAACCGCGGTTGTTCCTACTCCCTCATCGGCACCTGATTGGGGCCGCTTAGGGTGCGTATTTTGAGTAGTCAAAATACAAATATCGGCCATTAGGGGAATTGTCAATCGCCCCATCACCCGATAATCTTTGCCTCACGAACGCCAAAGGCAGCCCATGCCCACCAGCACCGTCGAAAACTACCTGAAGCGGCTTTACCTCGAGCAGCGATCCACCGCGGGTGGCATGGTCACCATGGGTCGGCTGGCCTCGGCGATGGGCGTCGTGCCCGGAACCGCCACCTCCATGGTCAAGGCCCTGTGTGACTCCGGCCTCGTCGAGTACGAGCCCAGGGGCGGCGTGCGCCTGACGCGCAGCGGCGAGCAGTTGGCCCTGCACGTTCTGCGCCGCCATCGCCTCGTGGAATTGTTCCTGGTCAAGGTCCTGGGCCTCGATTGGTCCGTGGTGCATGAGGACGCCGACGCCCTGGAGCACGCCATCTCCGAACGCGTGCTGGAACGGATTGACGCCTTGCTCGGCCATCCCACGGCCGACCCCCACGGTGATCCGATCCCCACGGCCAAGGGCCATCTCCACGAACCCCGCCGCATGAGCCTGGCCGACTGCCCCGTGGAAATTCCTCAGCAGGTGGCTCGCATCGTGGACCAAGAGCCGGAGTTTTTGCAGTTCGTTGAGCGCCACGGGCTGATGCCCGGTTCGACGGTGATCGTCGTCAAGCGTGAGCCCGCCGCCGATGCCGTCAAAATTCGTATTCCTCGCCGCGAGGAGCTCTCCTTAGGCATGGCCGCCGCGGAGAAGATTCTGGTCGAAGCGGCGATGCCCGTCTCGAAGTCCCGCCAGCCCGCCTAATCCCCTCGCCCCGGTACGCCGGGGAGAGGGTTAGGGTGAGGGGCTATTCATCGCGTTAAACGGGCTGTGGTGCCATCCACCTTTTTTGACACGGATGCGAGATCGGCTTAGGCTGCTGGGATTATGCCGCGAATCGCTCGCTCCGCGATCGGCGGGGTGGTTTATCACGTGCTGAACCGTGGCAACGGGCGGACGCGCATCTTTCGCACGCCGGCGGACTATGACACGTTCGTTCAGTTGCTGCTGGCCGCCAAGGAGCGGGCGCGCATTGAGTTATTTGCCTTTTGCCTGATGCCCAATCATTGGCATCTGGTGCTTCGGCCGCAGCGGGGCAGGGACCTTGCGGCGTATCTTTCCTGGCTGAGCAACACGCACGTCAAGCGGCATCACTCGCGGTATCGCAACACCAGCGGCCATTTATATCAGGGTCGTTACAAGAGTTTTGCCGTCGCGGAAGACCGGTATTTTTTGACGCTGCTGCGGCATGTGGAGTCCAATCCGTTGCGGGCCAAGCTGGTGAGGCGGGCCCAGGCGTGGCGTTGGTCGAGTTTGGGGGCCGAGGACCAACTGCTCTCGCGTTTGCTGGACAAATGGCCGGTATCACGGCCGAGGAATTGGAGTTCGCTGGTGAACCAGGCGTTGGATCAAGCCAGCGTGGAGCGTCTGCAGGTCAGCTTCGTTCGCGGCCGCCCCCTGGGCAGCGACGGATGGACCCAAGCGACGGCCCGGCGGATGGGGTTGCAATACACCCTCAACCCCCGCGGCCGACCCCCCAAAACGAAGAAATCTTGAGTGTCCCTTTTCCTTGCGACCCCATTATTGTCGCGTTTCATGTCCCAATGCCAAAATTGACATCCTCCGCGCACGCTAATCCCAAACGTCGTCGCCGGATGTTGCCAGCCAACCCGTTGCATTGCTGGACGGCACGGTGCCATCCGCACCAGGGCTCGTGGGCGATGTGAGGCCGCCGGCGACGAAAGACCCGGGTGGCGAGGCGGAATCGCTGGGCGGGGCGACGAAGGGCAGATCTGGGGGCCTAACGGTCACCGGAACGCTAAGAGGCATCGAGCCATACCACCAGCGATACTTCAAGGGGATGCTGAACACGTGGAAATTGACGCTGGTGGCCGTGGTCAGATTGCCATCCGTGAACAAAAGCCTGTAATCGCCCGGAGTGCTGCCGGTCAGGTTGTCGAACGTTGCGTAACCGTTGATGACGGGCTCCGTGGGGGTTCCCACCAGTTGTGCGCCCGCGGGACCGGACAAAATGGAGGCGGTGACGGAGGAGGTGTCACTCGCCACCGGGTTGCCGTGCGGATCTTCGACCGCCAGGATGATATTGGGTGAGATCATGCCATACTCGGCGGCGGTAACTTGCTGTGGGCCGATGATTATCTGCGAGGCCGGGATGGGACTGATGGTGAAGCTGATGCTTATCGCGCTGGTCAGGTTGCCATCGGCGGCGGCGAGGGTGTAGTTGCCGGGGGTGTCGCAGGATAGATCGCTGAAAGTGGCGACACCGCCGGAAGCGGTCGCGTTGAGCGTGCCGCTGAGACTGCCTGGGCCGCTTTGCACGGACAGAGTGACGCTGGAGCTATCCGTCGTGATCAGGTTGCCGTACAGGTCTTCCACTTGCACAATGACGGCGGGGCTGATGGTGCTGTAGATGTTGGCGGCGGTGGGCTGCTGGGCAAAGGTTACCTTGGCCGCCGCTGCGGGGCTGATGGTGAAGCTGTCGCTTGTCACGCTGGTCAGGCGGCCGTCGGCAGCCGTGAGCGTGTAGTCGCCGACGGTAGTGATGGACAGATCGCTGAAGGTGGCGACGCCGCCGGAAACGGTCGCGTTGAGCGTGCCGCTGAGGCTGCCCGGGCCGCTGCAGAGCGAGAGGGTCACTTGGGAGTCGTCGCTCGTGACCAGATTGCCGTACTCGTCTTGCACTTGCACCGTGACGTCGGGGCTGATGGTGCTGCCGGCGACGGTGTTGGTCGGCTGTTGGGAAAAAACCAGATAATGAGTGGACAATGCGGAAGTGACGCTGAAGCTGTTGCTTGTCGCGCTGCTCAGGCTGCCATCGGCAGCGGTCAGTGTGTAACTGCCCTCGGTGGTAATGGTGATATCGCTGAAGGTGGCGACGCCGCCAAGAGCGGTTGCGTTGAGCGTGCCGATGAGGCTGCCCGGGCCGCTGTGGACCGAGAGGGTCACGTTGGAGTTGTCCGTCGTGACCAGGTTGCCGTTCTGATCTTCCACGTCCACAGTGATGGCGGGACTGATCGTGCTGCCGGCGGCGATAGTGCTGGGTTGCTGGGCGAAGACCACCTTGGCGTCGGTGCTGGGGCTGACGGTGAAGCTGTTGCTTGTGGCGCTGGTGTCGCTGCCGTCGGTCGCGGTGAGGGTGTAATTGCCGGCGGCGGTGATGTCGACGTTGCTGAAGGTCGCCACGCCGTTGACGGCCGCTACCCTGGTCGTGCCGCTTAAAGAGCCGGAACCGCTGTGAACCGACAATGTCACGTTGGAATTGTCGGTGGTGATGATGTTGCCCCACTCATCCTTGATGTCGACGGTCATAGCGGGCGAGATGTAGCTGTTGACGGTGGTATTGCTGGGCTGCTGAACGAAGGCGAGCTGCGGTGTGGAGGCAATCTCGAAGATGGTGCCATAGATGGTGGTCGTCGTCGAGGTTTCGGTCGTTCCGTAGAGGTTGCCGCGGCTGTCCATGAACAGGCCGCCATAGGGGGCCGCGCCGTCGGCGGCACCGTTGAAGAAATGGAGGATGAGATCGGTGCTGCTGCCGGCGGGAATTTCGAACACGGCGCCGGCATTCTGGGCGCCGCCAGCGGTGTCCGTACCAAAAAGGTCGCCGCGGGCGTCCATGACCAAGCTGGCATACGGGAGTTTTCCATCCGTGCCGTTGGGGAGGAACGAATACAGGGCGGTGAGCGTGCCGGTGTGTGTGTTGTACTTAAACACCGTGCCATCATTGTTGGCGCCGCCCGCTTGGCAGGTGCCGTACAGGTTGCCGCTGGAGTCCATGATGAGGGTGTCATCCGGTTCCCTGCCATCGGTGGTAATAGCAAACGTATGCAACACGCTGAAGGTCGACGTGCTGGTGGCATATTCAAACAGGGTGCCGTCGTTGTTGGCGTCGCCGCCCTGGCGCGCGGTGCCGTAGAGATTGCCGCTGCCATCCATGACCAGGCCGCCGTAGGGGTTTTTGCCGTCGGTGGCAGCCGTCGTAAACGAATGCAAGGTTTGGATGCTGCTGCTGTATGTGGAGCCGCTCTTGGCAAGCTCGAAGATCGAACCTTTGCCGTAGGCGCCGCCGACTTTCGTCGTGCCGAACAGATTCCCGCTGCCATCCATGATCAGCTCGCCGTAGGGGCTCGCGGCGGTGAGGCCGTCGGCGGGGGTCTTGAACGAATACACGGAAGTAAAGTTGCCGGTGCTGGTGGAGTATTCGAAGATCGACCCGATGTTATTGGTGCCGCCGTTGAACGTCGTGCCGAAGAGATTGCCGTTGCTGTCAAGCAGGAGCTTGTCGTCGGGATTGGCGCCGTCGGTGCCGTTGAATGTATGAAGGGTGGTGATGCTGCCGCTGCCGGCGACAATCTCCCAGATCGTGCCATTGGTGATGGGAGTGGTGCCGACGCCGCTCGTGGTGCCATAGAGATTGCCGTGGGAATCCATGATGGGCGTGTCATAGGGGTTGGCGCCGTTGCTGCTGGTGAAGGTGGCCAGCACGCTGAAGGTGCTGAGGAGCACGCGCCGCTCCAGCGGCTCGCTCAGCGGAGAAATCCCTGCACCGGCGGCGCCGCCCAGGCCACGACGATACGGGCTGGCCGGGTCGGCATCTGGCTGACGAGTAGCCGACGAATGGGTTGCCAAGTTGATCCGCTGCTTTCTTGACATACATGCCCCCTATGGGTTCACGGTCCTGGGGAATCGGCGTGGCCGATTTATGGCTCGTTGCAATCTCCCGCGATGGGTCTGCGCGCGCTTCACGTTGGAAGTCCTGTGATCTACGGCTTGTGGTCCGCCTCACTCTGGCTATCGGCGAACAAATAGCGTGACTTTGCTGATAGAAGGGGCTGTTCCGGATATTGCGGCACATAAACAGGCGGCCGGGAAGGTATCGGACGTGCGCCAAAAAACGCGTGATCGGGCAGGACCGAGAACTGTTTGGGCGGTGGACTTGGGACGACTCAAAAGGCGAGGCCAGTCCCAGGAATCCCCGCTGCCTGACCCTCTACTGATCTACTGCTCTACTTTGTAGCGCAGCTCGCCTCCCGCCCCGCTCTACTGATCGACTGTTCTACTGGTCTACTGCTCTCGCGCAGCGTGGCTCCACTTTCTCGCGCAGCGCCCCGAGCCGGTCCCTGCGCATTTCATTTCAAATAAGCACCGGTGTCGGCCTTCCGGCTTTTCCGTTACGGCTTATGTGATTTGACTTGTGCCAGTAGTCTGCGGTTCGATGTCGCGATCGCCTTCCGCATCGCCGTTCGATGCCGACATTCTGGCATTGCCGTGCCGGCGACGTTCGACCAACAATCGCGTCCGCTTGAGCCACCTTTCCCTGGCGATAGGATCGCGTTCGATATCAAGGCTATCGTAGTATTGTTGAGCTCTGGCCTTTTCACTCCACGTTACCTTGCCGAGGAAGTCCTTGCCTTGCTCCAAACTCTCCACGCGCTCACGGATATCATCCAAGCTTACTCGGAAGAACTCCTTTCGCAGGTTGATCTTGTTGATCCGCATCTCAAGAAATTGCTGTTGGATCTTCTGCTCGAGCGCCGGGGCATCGTCCGTCTCTATTACCGCATGAATGTCGAACTCGAAGGGCACGCTCGCGCTGCTAAGTTCATCCACTCGCTCCTGCGCCTGCCTTCGCGTAAGGCCAATCTTGTACACGCCCTCACCAAATGAACCGACGTTGGAAATGACGTAAATGCGCCCCTTGCTAGTCTGCTGTGCAATGGTAAGTTCTTTTTGGGTGGCCTCCTCCAATTTCTGACTCACCTCCATGACGTCCTGCTTCAACCGCTGCACCTCCTGTTCCAGCTTGGCTCGCTCTTCCGAATGTGCCTGTGCAAGTCGGCTTTCCGCCTCAGCCAGCGCCGCCCGCTTGAATTCTTGTTCCTTAGCTGCCCGTTCCTTCTCCTTTTCCGCTTCACGCAGTTGTTCGAGTCGCTCCTCTTCCGCCTTTTGGCGATCACGCTCTTGCTCCTTCAAATAGCGTTGCTCCTCGCGATCTCTCATCGCCAATTCTTGCACCGTGACGGCCCACTTCAGTTCCGCCAGTCTCGCATCAAGGTACGCGGGTAAAATGCGGGCATTCCTGAATGCGCTGCCATCCAGGTTGACGATTGCGTAAACGTCGCGGATTTTTTGCTCCAGAATGCCGTAGTTATCAGATTTTGTTCGAGTGAGGATCGCGTCCACGCTGCCATTGAACGCATGAATTACGAACTGAATTGCGGTAGTGCGTCGGTTCGCCTCAACATAGTCACATGCCGCCGCTTGTCCCTGTTCCACCATTCTTTTGGATTGTTCTCGGGCGGAAGCCAGCGATTGGCCGGCGGCGTCGTAGCTGTATTCTGCGGCCAGATCATCCAGCAGACTGTGGGTCGGAACCAAGTAACGGTCACCGTAGCCATCAACGATGTTACGCATGGCTTGCGCGGCTTCCTCTAGCATTCGCTTCTCTTGAAGCGCGGCGTATGCATCGCCGCCAATCTCCTTCGCCCGTTTTTCGGCTTCCGCGATGATCCGACCTGCATCCCGGATAGCTTGGTCAAGTCGGGCATCTGCTTGCTCGTGGATTGATTTTACCGACTGCTTAGCTTGAGTCCGCTCCTCGGTAGCTGTTGTGCGCGCGCTGTCGAGAAAAGCTTTCGCCTCCGTTCGCATTGACGTCGCCTCGTTCAAGGCTTCGGCCAACTGACGCTGCACTTCAGCTTCGGCGTCCTTCAGCTTTTCGTATTTCCGAAGCGGTTCAAACTCCTTAAGCACCCTCGCCACCATAGCATTTGCCGCGATTTGAATCTTGCGCGCTTCGTCATGGTAATGCTGGCGGACTCGCGCCGACTCCCGTTTCATATCCTCGGATTGCTGATCAACCAGCTTCTGAGATTCAGCCAAGGCTGCTTGTGCTTCCTTGTGAATCCGAATTACGTCTGAATCGAACTGAAGGCGCAAGCCCTCGGCCTGTTGTTCGGCTTCAATGGCCCGTTTCTCGAGGCTCTTGTTCGCAATGAAAAACGTGACAAGGAAGACAAGACAGACAAGGCTTGTGATGGTGAGGACGATAGTCATGGCAGGATTCCGAGGTGAATTGCCGACGTATCGGCAGGCGCGCTCGCCCTAGCGGTTTCGGTTCTCATCGCATCGCGCAAACCGCGAATGCTGGCATGAAACTCGGAGATATCCATCTCTTTCATTGCGGTCTGGCGCAAATCGGCAGGCGTTAAAGGAGCTATGGGCTGAAAGGCTCCGGCTTTGCGCGAAACTTTGAAGTTGCCGCGGTGTACAAAGCCCTCAATCGCGTTTGCAGCACTCAGGTTATCCAAATCCAGATTAGCCACAGTTGTACGGGGCATGGCGACTGACAGCACCGGTCGCTCCGAATACTGCCCCGTTTCGGCATCAAGTACATCTGCCAGAGCTGTGACCAAAATTGTCATCACGGGCAACATGGCAAAGACCTCGCGCGCCATCCGAATAACACAAGCACACACATAATCTTGGTAGATTTCATGGAACTGGGCCCTTGGCATAGGCTTGATAGACACCTTGCCATTGGCGGTAAGGGTCTTAATTTGTGAAGGAATCACTTCATTGGCGTTTACCTTGAACACGCATTCGATGAGATCTTTGCTTTCGACCGCGAATTGCTTGAGCGAGCCAACGCTGGAGATTTCTGCAACTGGGTTGAATTCAGCAAATGCCTCGATAAAGGCCATGTGTTCGCCATAAAGAACCCTCAGGGCCAATTCCCGCATCTTTTCCATTGCGGCTGTTTCGCTGGTATGAAATGTTCTCGCTTCCTCAAAATACCGCTCATCGACTGCCCGAGCTTGTTCGATCGCCAACTTGGAGGCTTCCTGCGCGTTGGGATATGCCACGAGCGCAAATTGCCTCGCCCGTAGCTCGCGGTGGGAATAGTTCTTAGGACTGGGAGGGGGCAAAGCACTGGCCAGGCCTTCCCAATCCCATTGTTCACACGGTTCCTTGTGCACTGACAGTAGTACTTCCAATTGGTTTTCGTAGGTCTCGACTTCGAGGTGAGCCTGTTCAATGGCCGATAGCTTTGCCTTTTCTTTTTCGAGACGCGCCAGCTCGCGCTGGCGTCTTTGTGCCTCGCGCTGAAGCCTGCGCTCGGTCGCTTGGATTGCTCGAAGTGTTCCCTTCGGCCCCATGAGAATTGTTTGAGGTTACACCGGGCAGAGCGAGAGCTCCAGTTCCTGCTGATGCTGATACCGTGCAAGGCGGGCGGCCCTCACCGCTTCGTTCCAGATGCTAAAGAGGTTGTGGACGTGGCGATCCGTCGCGCCCGAATGAGCCAAGAACCCGCAAGGGGGGTCACTCTTGGCTATTTGCCCATTGGCGCAAGCTGCTTTTGAGCCGCATTATTCCCATAGCGGCGGAGCCTTTTGTTCGACGGTAGTCGTTAAAGCGGGGCTTCTGTTGGACGGTTCAGGGTCGGCGTGTCGCCGAAAATCCGCTTCGCTCTTGCCGTCGCACCACTGATCGACTGACATCTCTCCTTTCTACTTTCTACTCTCAACTCTCTCGCGCAGCGATGGGTGAAGGTTTCCGAAATTTGTCTCGTAACCCAAATCCAGCCAATCGCTTACGCTAGCATCGGCTGGTTTGTCGCGCTCTCGCTAGCGCACAATCTCTTGCTATCAAGACATTTATGTGAATAAAAAGGGGGGTCAGGACCCCTTTTTGGAACGTAACTGAAATGAAGACAACAGCTTACGCGTTTTCGGCCCATTTTGGGGACGCTCGCCACAGGAGTTACAACTCAAATCCGCGATATTGCGCCAAAAACCGCTTCGCCAATCTCACTTCCAGTTCGGTCCGAGCGCCCGGGGAAAAAAATTTGGCAAAAATGCCATCGTTTCGCAGCGCAACGCGTGGCAGCAGCCAGCGATGCAGCTTGAACTAACGATGTGTCATCGCGCAACTGGTCAGCTCAAGAGCCATGCGCACGCATTTGCGCGATCAGGATTTACGGTTTGTCGATCAAGTTGGTCCGGTGATGCGCGAAGATCATCGCATAAAAAAGGTGGCGTGGACCTCTCGGTTCTCCACGCCACCCAGGGAAGGAGGATTGTAACGTATATTTCTACGATTTCTGGTGCCGCGAAGTTCGCGTCGGTGAGCGCAGTCACACAGCGCGGAGGGCGGAATCGACGCGGGATATGTTGCCATTTCGATGTGCTGATCCAGAATCACCGGCGATTGGCGCGGAAGCCAGCAGCCCGTGGCAAGAGTCCCGCGCGTCGGTACGCCGCGGTATCGCCCCCGGACCGAGGCGGCGAGACGAAGGAGCATTGGCTCAAATACGAGCAAGTCTCGACAACGAAGGGCCGGGGGCGAGGACGCAAGCAACAACCGTGCGACTCTTGCCAGGGGCTGCTAGGCGGGCGTGAGCTTGGCGTGTTCCAGGACCAGGGTTTTGCGGCCGGCTCGCTCGAATTCCACCACCGCCCGGGCGCTGGACATGGAATTGGATAGATCGACGATCCGGCCAAGGCCAAACGCCGGATGCCGCACGCGCTGCCCGATGCGAAAGCCCAGCTCCGGCGGCTCGCTCGGCGGTGTCACAGACCAAGGCGCTTGGCCGGGCCAGCGCGGCTCGGCGGCGCGATCGACGATCTCCAGCAGCTCGTGTGGCATCTGCGCCAAAAATTGGCTCGTGGCCGTGCGCTGGTTGATGCCGCGGATGTTGCGGTAGGCGGCCTTGGACAAGATCAGCCGCTCCTGTGCCCGCGTGATCCCCACGAAGCATAGCCGCCGCTCTTCTTCCAGCTCGTCGGGATCTTCCTGGGCCCGCGCGTGCGGCAGACACCCTTCTTCCAGGCCGATGATGGCCACCACCGGAAATTCCAAGCCCTTGGCCGTGTGCAGCGTCATCAGCGTGACCGATCCACCGGCGCCTTGCAGATGATCGGCATCGCTGACCAGGCTGACGGCCGTGAGGTAATCCTCCAGCGCGGGCTGCGGGTGTTCGCGGTCGTATTCGGCCGCGGCGGAGATCAGTTCGTTGACGTTGGCCAGCTCGTTCTCGGCGTCGGGGTCCTCTTTTCTGAGCATCTGTTCCAATCCGCTGGCGCGGATGACGTGCTCCATGATGCTCTGGACGGGTCCTTTGCCGGCGGCCGGCGGGCCTGAGGCGCGGGTGGATTCGATCAGCCGCACGAATTGCCCGATCGCGTGCTGGGCGCGGGTGGATAGGCCTTCGACGGCGCCGGCTTGCCGCAGCGCTTCCCAAAGAGGAATTCCGCGGCCGACGGCATCTGCCTGGAGCAGCTTGACGCTGGTGTTGCCGATGCCGCGCGTCGGCACGTTGAGGATGCGGGCCAGGCTGACTTCATCGGCCGGGTTGGCGACCACGCGCAGGTAAGCCAAAACGTCCTTGATTTCCTTGCGGTTGTAGAACTCCACGCCGCGGGCGATCTGGTAGGGCACACCGGCCCGCCGCAGGGCGTCCTCCATCACGCGCGACAGGGCGTTGAGGCGGTAAAAGACCGCCATCTTGCTCCAGGGCACGCCCAGGCGCGCCAGCTCCTGGAATTCGGCCGTGACCGCCCGCGCCTCATCGCGCTCGTCCTGGCACAGCAGCACCTTGGCTTTCTGGCCGACGGCGTTTTGGGTCCACAGGCGCTTGTCCTTGCGGCGCTGGTTGTGGGAGATCAGCTTGTCCGCGATGGCCAGGATGATTTTGGTCGAGCGGTAATTTTGTTCTAGGCGGATGACGGTGGCATCGGGATAATCCTTCTCGAAATCCAGGATGTTGCCAACGTCCGCGCCGCGCCAGGCGTAGATGGATTGATCCGGATCGCCGACGACGCAGAGGTTGCGGTGCCGCAGGGCCAGGGCGTGGGCCAAAACGTATTGGGCGTGATTGGTGTCCTGGTACTCGTCGATCAGGATGTAGGCGAAGCGCTCCTGCAGTTCCTGCAATATCGGCGGATGATCGCGCAGCGCCTGCGTGGCCCGCAGCAGCAGGTCGTCAAAATCCAACGCCTGGTTGGCCTGAAGAAGCTGCTGATACTTGGTGAAGACCTTGGCGACGATGCGGCCGTAGAAATCATGGGCCTGCTGGGCGTAGGCGGCGGCGTCGATCAGGCGGTTCTTGGCGTTGCTGATGGTGCCGTGGACGGTGGCCGGCGTGAAATGCGTCGCCGACAGCTCCAGTGATTTGATCGCCTCCTTGATCAGCCGCGTCTGATCCGCCGTATCGTAGACAGTGAAATGGGTCGGCAGGCCGATACGCTCGACGTAATGCCGCAGGATGCGCAGACAGAGGGAGTGGAACGTGCAGATGATCGGCCAAGGTTGATCGAGCCTGCCCCAATCGCGCAGCGGCTGTGGGCTGATCGCCGAGATGCGCTGTTTCATTTCCCCGGCGGCTTTGTTGGTGAAGGTGATCGCCAGGATGGACTCTGGCGGCACGCCGATGCTCAGCAGGTACGCCACGCGGCGTGTGATGACGCGGGTCTTGCCGCTGCCGGCCGCCGCGATGATGAGCAGCGGCCCCTCGCCGTGGGTGACGGCGCGGCGCTGCGGCTCGGTCAGGTCCCGCAACAGGTCCTCGGTGTTGTGGCCGGCGGCGCTCACGCATTCAAATATAGGAGGCGGAAGCCCGATGACCAGAGGCCGGCGACAAAAACGCCTGGTCGGCCGGCCTCTGGTATAGAAACCTGGTGCAAACGTTTACTCGGCGCAATAGGCTTGCAGTTCGCTCAGATATTCGTGCAGCGCCACGGCGGAGTTGTGATCCGGGTTATCCGATTGATGCAGCAGGGTGATGTTCTCGCGGATGGCGGCGCCGGCCAACTGCTGCAGCGCCGGTTTGTACGGGCCGCGGCCCAGCCACTCGTGGTAGCGGGCGCGGAAATAGTCGTAGCCCTGCGGATGCTCCTGGAACCAATCCCACAAACCGCGCGGCGGGGCGACGTGGCACAGGACGTGATCCACCCGGCACCATTGGCGAAGATCCAGCGTCAAAGGGAACGGCTCGACCCAAATCCGCCGACCGTCGTCCTCCTCCACCGCTTCCAGAAAGTGCTTGATCTTGATCACGGCCACCGCTCCATCGCTGGCGAAACGCCGCAGATTCGCATGCAGCTACTAATAAGACGTTCAAAACATTGTGAAGTTGTACACGAGCGGAAATTTTTGGGTTAAGAAACAACGCGGCGGGTCCGCCGCGGATATTCGGACGTGGACAGCACTAATTCCGGCCGGCGGGCAGGCGGTTATAAAGGATGATGATGCCCAGCGTGACGGCGAACAGAAGCAGCACCGCCGGCACCAGGCCGACCGGGCTGATCTGCTCGAATTGCTCGTAGACGAAAATCGGCAGGGTATTGGTGCGGTCCTGAATTCCCAGCACCATGACCGTGGCTCCAAACTCGCCCAGGGCCCGGGCAAAAGCCAGAAGAATCCCGCTGGCGATTCCGGGAAACGCCAAGGGCAGGCTGATGTGCCAGAAAACTTGCAAGCGGTTGGCGCCCATGAGGCGGGAGACTTCCTCCAAATCCCGGTCGACGCTGGCGAACGCCGCCCGTGCCGGCAGCAGAAGCAGGGGGAACGCCACCACGGCGGCGGCGACGGCTCCGCCGTACCATCGCCAGAGAATACTGAACTGCAACGGCCGGCTGAGCAGCCCGTGATGCCCCAGGAGAATCAGCAGGAAATAGCCGACCACGGTGGGGGGCAGGACCAGCGGCAGGGTCAGAAGTGTTTCCACCACCGCTTTGCCCGTAAATTGCCGGCGAGCCAGGAGATAGGCGATCGGGATGCCGATCAGCACCACGCCCGCCGTCGCCACCAGTGCGATTCGCAGCGACTGAAGCAGGGCATGCGGTAGGGGGCTCATAGATGCTTTTGGGCCGATGCGATGGCCCGCTCATCCGCCGCTTTTTTGCGTGGCCGCCGCCGGTGCCGCCGCGGGGGCGGTAAACCCGTGCGCGGCAAATATCGCCTGGGCCTTTTCACTCTTGAGATATTGCAGGAACTTGGCCGCGGCGGCAGTTTTTCCGCTCTTGATGATGACCGCCGGGTAAAGGATCGGATCGTGCGTCGCTTCATCGGCGACGGCGGCGATTTTGACAGCATCGGCCGCCGCGGCGGCATCCGTCGCGTACACCACGCCGGCCTCCGCCTCGGCCCGCGAAACGTACAGCAGCACCTGCCTCACGTTCTGGCCCATGACCAGACGCGACGCCAGTACCTGATCCAACCGCAGCGACCGCAGGGTTTGCATCGCGTACTGCCCGGCCGGTACGATTTTCGGATCGCCAATGGCAACGTGAACAAACCGGCTGTCGGTCAGGTCCTGGAAACTTTTGGGCGGATTGGCATCCGATTTGGGCACGATGAGCACCAGGCGATTGCCCGCGATGGCCGTGCGCGTGCCGCCATCGGCCAGGCCGGCCCCAACCAACTCATCCACCTGCGACGGACCGGCCGAGATGAACAGATCGACCGGCGCCCCTTGATAAATCTGGGCCGCCAGCGTGCCCGAGGCGCCCAGGTTGAACTCCACCATCTCGCCCGTTTCCGCTTGGTACGGCTGCGCGATGTCCGCCAGAACCTCCTTGAGGCTGATGGCGGCCGACACCGTGATGGTTTCGGCGCGAGCCCAAGCCGCCAGGACAAGCACCGCCGCGAACGCCACGGTTTTGAGAAGTCGCACGGCAAGAATATCAGCCCCGCCCATCGGCCGGTCAAGGCTGAACTTTGGCGCCCTGTTTGATCGCCCGGCTCAAATCGGTCCCTTACGGATCGGCCCCGCTGCTGCCACGGAGGTTTCCATGCATTTCTTCGCGACCTTCGCGCCTTCGCGGTAAACCGAACTTTAGTTAAACCGCGAAGGCGCGAAGGACGCGAAGAAGAAAGGGAGCGCGACTTTCAAGCCTATGGATGATCGAATGGCGCATGCCGGCGGTGCTTGTATACGTAGGGCATCGTTGCTCCCCAAAGCTGCCAATTATTCGCGCATCGATTGCTCGGTCAGGCTCTGAGCGCAGCACCAGCGTTGGTACTCCATTGGCGAAATCTCACTGGGCTTGATCTCGCTTCGCCCGCCCCAAAATACGTTGGTGTAGCTGACCGGAATGCCCACTTCGCCAAGGTGCTGGTCGATCGCTTGCTTGTGGGCCAGGACAACCTCTTTTTCGGCGCCGTGAGCGACGGCCATGATGTTGACGTGATTGAACTCCTCCCCGCCCTCGCGCCAGTAGGCGTGGGTGAGGATGTGGAAGCGGCCGATCTGCCTTCCCGCTTCGATCTCGCGGCCGCTGGGCACCGCCCAGTGAAACAGGGCATTGAATTTCGTGACGCGCTGGCCATCGGCCAGGGGCTTGACGTGTTCCAAAAACGTGGAGAATCGCCCGATCACGCCGCGGCGATTCAACTCCTCCGCCACGCGGCAAAACTGCTCCAGCGACACGCCCGCCTCCGCCGCTCGACTCGACCACACATCCCGCGAAATCTCCTGCGGCTCAAATTCACGTTTCAGGGGCATCAGCACGCGCCACTCCAGGTCGTTGAGCTGCGCGATCGCCGGCTCGGTCGCCTCGGCCAACTGGTCCGACTTGTCGCCCGGTTCCATGCCGCGGCGCCGCACGTGCCCCACGCCCAGGGCGAACAAGCGCTTGGCCGGCATCAGCTTGAAGTCCTTGGCGCCGCTGCGCTGACACAAGAGCCGGCAGTGCTTGGCCAGGGAATATCCCTGCGGAACCTTCAGCGTCGTCCACAGCCGGTACTTGCTGCCGGCGGTGGCGCCGTCAGTGCTGCGGATCACCACGTGCCCCGTAAACGGGTCGTTGTGGAACATCCAATCGAACGCAGATTGCAGATCCGCCGGATCGACCCGCCACGCCACCAAAGCGCCCTGCGCCAGGTTGGTGGCCAAAAGCGTTTGCCGCACGCGGCGGATGGTGCCGGAACGCATCATCGCCGCGATGCGCTGCATCACCGTGTCGCCGTCCACGCCGCTGCGCGAAGCGATCTGCCCGATCGGATCGCGCACGAACCCGACGATGCGGTCCTCAGAAACCGATAGAATGCGCGCGTTGATCGGATCGCTCACGTCGACCGGCACGGTTGCGGCACTCATGGCGGTTGCTCCCGAGAGGGCTTTGTGTAATCATACGCGCGGCCGATGTCACGCCGCCGGATGCGCAATAGCGACGCATCTTACTTCACTTAGCGAGAAACACGATGAGCCAACCATCGCAGCCCCCGCAACCCGATCCATCCATGCAAACAACCCCGTCCCCGGCGCCTGCGGCCGAGCCGTTTGTCATTTCATTTCCGGACGATCCGGTATCCCGGCGCGATTGGGGTCTCTGGGCCGCGGTGCTGATGCTCCTGGCGTTGGTGTGCTTCTGGCCGTCAATCCCCGGCAGATTTTTGTGGGATGATGATCGCTACGTATCGCACAACAACACGCTGCTCGGTCGCCAGGGCCTGCCGCACATCTGGTGGCCGCCCAAGCTGCAAACCGTCCAGTATTATCCGCTGACCTTCACGTCGTTTTGGATCGAACACCAAATGTGGACCGATTACCCGCTGGGCTATCGCGTGGTGAATCTGCTGTTGCACGCGGGGGCGGTCGTGGTGCTGTGGCGAGTGCTGCGGCGGCTGAGACTCCCCGGGGCGTGGGCGATCGCGGCCATCTGGGCGGTTCATCCCCTGCAAGCCGAGACCGTCTGCTGGATCAGCGAGCGCAAAAATGTGCTCAGCGGCGTGCTGACGTTTTGCTCCCTACTGTTTTACCTTGATTTTGCCGGCCTGCGCGACCCGGCGGGGCCCGATCATGCGCTTTGCAAAATCCCCGCACGCTGGCAGACCTACGCCATCAGCTTGGCGTTGTTCATCGCGGCCGTGCTGGCCAAGACGGCCGTCTGTTTTCTTCCGGCGGCGCTGCTCTTGATCCTTTGGTGGAAACGACGCCTGCGGTGGGAAACCTTCGCGGGGTTGATCCCGATGTTCGTGATCGGCGCCGCCGGCGGATGGCTCACCAGCCGCATCGAAACCGATCCCAACGGCTTGATCCGTGCCGTCGGGCCGTCGTGGGACATCCCGTTTCTCCAGCAGCTCATGATCGCCGGCCACGATCTGTGGTTCTACGCCGCCAAGCTCGTGGCCCCGATCCATTTGTCTTTCAATTATCCGCGCGTGCTGCCCGTGCCGACGCAATGGGCCCAGTGGCTGTTCCCGCTGGCGGCGGTGATGGTGATCGATCTGCTGTTTGTGCTGCGGCGTGCGTTGGGCCGCGGGCCGGTCGTCGCCGTGCTCTGCTACGTCGCGGCGCTGTTTCCCGCCCTGGGATTTTTTGCCGCCTTTCCGTTCCGCTACTCCTTCGTTGCCGATCACCTTCAGTACCTGGCCGGCATTCCGCTGATCGCTTTGGCGGTGGCGCTGATCGCGCGGCTCTTGCCGTCCCAGCCGCGCGTCTTGGCGGCGTTTGCCGGCGTGGTGGTGCTGGCCCTGGCCGCCGGTTCCTGGGCGCGGGCCAAAGTCTTTTTGAGTCCAACGGCGATTTGGGAGGATACCCTGGCCAAAAATCCGGGCAGTTGGTTGGCCGCGTTTAACCTCGCGCATGATCGGACCATGGCCGCCCGCAATGCCCTGGATCTGGCCAACAGCCTGGCGGCCAGCAACGAGTTGGACGCCTCTTTGGCGGTGGCCGATCAGGCTGCCAAGCAACTCGACAGCGCCCAGACGCTTCTGCGCCAGGTCATCGACGACCCGGCAGCCCCGCCCGACCTGAAATACCGAAGCCACGACGAGCTGGCCCAAATCACCATCATCCGCACGCGCTGGCCCAAGGCCGATGTCGCCACCTTGATGCAGCACGGCCAGCAGGAAGCGCAGGCGGCGATCGAGGGCGAAACGCTGCAGGAGTCATTACGTCCCGATGGCCTGCCGTATTACGACATGGGATTGATCAAGATGCAGCAGACCGAGCTGATGCAGCGCGCGATGCCGGCGGCGAGCACCGCGCCGACCAGCCGCCCGGGAACCACGCGGCCCGCCTCCCCAGCCGAGCAGGAGCTGGCCGATAAGCTGCTGGAGGCACGCGGCTATTTCGCAAAAGCCGTGCAAGTCTCCCGCCAAGGCCTGGATTCGCCGATCGCTTATCCCGAAGCCGTGCGCGTGCTGGCGCTGGCGGCCTTCCAACGCGGCAACGTCGATTTCACCCTCGGCGCCTTGGCCGAGCAGCGCGACGACTGGACCTCGTCCGATGATTACGCCCGCCAGGCCGTCGCCGACTATGGCCTATCCGTCGCTTTAAACGACGCCAACATCGATGCCCATTACAAGCTGGCGCTGTGCCTGGAGCATTTCCATCGGGATGCCGAGGCGATCTATCATTTGAAGCGGACGCTTATGTACGCGCCCTACGGCCGCTTCGCCCCCGGTTACAACGAGATCGGCCGGATCATTTGCGCCTCCCACCCGACGCTGGAACAGTTGAACCTGGCGATTAAGTGCTTCCGCGATGCGCTGGCGATTGATCCGAATTACGTCGGCGCCCGGGAGAACCTCAAGAACGCGCTGATGATGCAGGCGTCGGGCCGGGCCTCGAGCCGCGCGGCCAGCGGTCCGGCGACGCAGCCGTCGCCGCCGCCGACCCAGCCGGCGGCCTCCAGACCCTAGCGCCAGGGTTGCTCCAGCATTCGATTTCGGCTACACCAGCGGTGCCCTTTCGCTCGGGAGCCGCAGCATGCGACGCTTCACGGTTTTGTTGCTCGTTTTACTGGCCGCGTGCAGCACCACACGCGTCGTCACCATCAGCGTCAGGCCGCCGGATGCCGTGCTCAGCGTCGACGGCATGCCGCGCGGAACCGGCTCCCTTACCGAGAAGTTCCCCTTCCGACATCGCGAAGACGTCTACCGCATCACCGCCTCGCGCTCCGGGTACAAGGAGCAAACGATCGTTCTGACGCGCGACAATCCCTCCACCAACTACGAGATCGAGCTGAAGCCGCTGACCAAGCGGCTGAGCTTTAGCGTGCTGCCCGTGCCGGCGTTTGTGGGCATCGACGGCGTGCCGGTCAGCGCCGACCCCGTCAGCACCGTCGCCCGCGAGCTGGAATTCACCAAGGATGCCCAGGAGCAGTGGACCAAGCACACGATCACCGCGTCGCGGCCGGGCTTCGAGCCGGTCGAAATCACCGTCACCTGGACCGACGCCACCTCGGACTACATCCTGCAACTGCAGCCCATGCGCAAGGACGTCTCGATCACCACGACGCCACCGGGCGCCACCGTCGCCGTGGACGGTGAGGTGATCGGCGTCAGCCCCGTCGTGGACAAAGGCCGCGCCTTCGCCTACGACACCGACGCCAATCGATTCATCGCGCGCAAGATTCGCCTCAGCAAGCCCGGCTACGACGCGGTCGAAACCTCCATTTCCTGGGATGACGGCAAGACCGATTACCACATCGACCTGCCGCCCAAGAAAAAGACGGTGCACATCGCCACCGACCCCGCCGGGGCCGTCGTGACCATCGACTCCAAGGTGCTGCCGCCCGGCGACGGCGGCATCGCCACCGCCGAGCTGACCTTCGCTCCCCTGAACGAACGGGGCGATCTGCCCTCCTACGCGGCCACCGTCACCAAGAAAACCGCCGGCACGGAGTGGGTTCCGGCCACGCTGAACATCGCCTGGGATGACGGCAAGACCGATTACTCGATCACGCTCAAGGAAGTGAAGACGCGGCCCGTCGCCGCGCTGAACGTCTCTCTGGATCGCGATTCCGACGGCGTGTGGCAGGCGCTGCCGCGAATCACCCAGACGCTGGGCAGCAAGGACATCAGCGAAGGCCCCGGCCGCGAGCCCCCCGCACGCCTCTACGTCGCTCCACGGGGCACGACCCTCGGCTCGCTGGCCATCTCCCCCTCGGGTGCCACCATCCTTTTCACCCTGCTGAGCGGCAAGGACGCTTCCGATTTCCGCTCGCAGATTCTGGCCATGGCCACGGACGGCACGGGCGGCATCCAGCAGATCACCGATGGCAAAGCCCTGGACGTGATGCCCTCGTTCACCCCCGACGGCAATTTCATCGTCTTTGCCTCCAACCGCGCCGGCAAACGGCTCAATATCTGGCGCAAGAGCCTCGCCGGCGGCGCCGGGATCGAGCAGCTCACCAACGGGCAGGAACAGGACCTGTGGCCCATGGTCGACGCCCTGCCCAAACCGCGCCTGTTCTATCAGGCCATGTCCGACAGCCGCCCGGACTCTCAGCTCTACGTCGCCCCGGTCGAGGGCGGGCCAAGAATGGACTTGGCCACCATCCCCGTCGGCCAACCGCGCGTCAGCCCCAAGGCCGACGGCGTCATCTTCACCAGCGTCAACGAACGCACCGGCAACCGCGAGATCTACCGCATCTCGGATCGCGGCGGACCGCCGGTCAATCTCACCAATGACCCCGACTCCGATTGCTACGATCCGGCCTGGTCCAAGGATGGCAACATGATCGCGTTCGTGTCAGACCGCGGCCTGGACGAGGACCGCCGCCGAAACCCCGACGTCTGGATCCTGGACCTGGCCCATCCCGACAAGGCGATTCAGATCACGGCCAACGGCAGCGTGGATGATTGCCCGGTCTGGGACCCCACCGGCGGGGCGATCTATTTCCGCTCCAACCGCGGCGGCCAATGGGGCATCTGGAGAATCTCGGCGCAGTGAGGCGGTGGCAAAGGCGCTGCGCGGCCAGTGGGAATTCCTTGCAACGAAAGTCTACGGTTGGTATCGTAATTCTTGATTACGGGCCAAGCCGTTGCGGTGCGTATCGTAAGGATTTTGTCAGAGTCGGCGGAAATGCATGCTCATTTTTCAGCTTTGGTAGACTGCGGGGTTCGAAATCTGATTCTGCCGCTACGCTTACGATACCGCTGGTCATTTTGGATGATTTGATTTCGTTCCACCTTGACCGGCGGAGTCAAATGATTTTACCGCTGTCAGAGGGCATCTGGGAGCCGATTTCCATCCATACCGCAAACTGAGAAAGGTGGAAGAGTGGCGTGACTCGAGAGCAAACCGAAAAAGCGATCCTGTGGTTCACGGCCGGCCTTTTTTTCATCGCTCTCGTAGAGCTGGCTGTAACAATAATGAACAATGCAGCGCAAATCGCACAAGTAATAGCAAATGCAACGCGACTCGAAAAATCGATCCTCGGGCTTACGGCCGGTATTTTTCTCATCAGTTCTGTTGAGTTGGTTGTAGAAACGGTAGCAAGAATGCGCCGCCGCTTGCGAGACCATGCGCCCCAAGGCGGTACGCGAAAACGAAAAGTAGTCCTGTCGCTTTCTGTTGTCGTGGTGGCCCTTCTCCTGGGCCTCTATGTGCTATTCAGAGGCATTGGCTCGAAATACTCAATAGCGATTACGAGCCCGCCTGTATTTCCGCCAGGTCCACAATCCGAACTGACAACGTCGATTGGAGGCAAGGCAAGCGTACGCGGTGGTGGTGGTAAGCCGTTGTACGTCGTTGTCTATGCCCACTCAGGATATCTTTGGTGGGTGCAACCGTTTGAGGACTCCGATCCAAAAATTTCGCTACACATGAGCGGGAGCTGGCTTCCACAGACGGTGCTTTGGAGCACCTATACGCACAAGGGTGTGCGTTATGCGGCGTTGCTGGTGACAAAGGACTTCAAGCCGGCTACGCGGCCAGACCAGTTGCCGGACGGTGATGACGTTTTGGCGTTTGACATACGATAACCTAGCCCCAAATAAGGAGACTGAATATGACGCGGCGGACTCAGCAAAGACAGTTGTTCTGTTGGATTGGCGCAGTGCTGGTAAGCACCGCGGCGTTGGTGGCAATGGTATCGACAGCAGCAGCCGACGATCAGAATGGGAGCGGGTCTCCATCGATCCAGATCACGCTCATTCCGCCGAGCACAAAGGGAGGGCCGGACGCCACCTATTCCATTGCGGGAGTGGTCAAAGGCGTGGATTTCGCCGCGTACAAAGTCGTAGTCTACGCCCACGCGGGCGACACCTGGTGGGTTCAGCCTTTCGCGGATGCGCCCTTAACGGACATCGGCAAGGACGGAAAGTGGCAGACGGATACCCATGGCGGCAGCCAGTATGCCGCGCTCTTGGTGAAGAAGGACTACCACCCGGAAGCCACTGTCCGGACCCTCCCTACCGATGGTGTTGTAGCCGTTGACAAAGAGGACGGGAAGACACAGTAATTCGATGGCAGTGGATAGAAAGGCGACTCAACATGGTGCGCCAGGTCAAGCCAAGACAGCTCCTGTGCCGGGTTGGTGTATTTCTGATAGGCACGGCCGCGTCGATCGGGTCGCTTATTGTGGTGGCGTGTAACGTCCACCCAGCGGACAACATCCCCTTAATCCGGATCACGCTCATTCCGCCGGCCGTTGAGGGAGGGCCCATCGTCACTTATTCCATCGTGGGAGTGGTCGAGAGGGTGGATTTCGCCGCGTACAAAGTCGTGGTTTACGCCCACGCGGGTGATAGCTGGTGGGTTCAGCCCTACGCGGATGCGCCCATGACGCACATCGGCAAGGATGGAAAGTGGCGAACCGTTACTCATGGCGGCCACCAGTATGCCGCGCTGCTGGTGAAGAAAGAATACCACCCGGACGCCATCACCCGAACCCTGCCCGCGACGGACGATGATGTTGTGGCCATTGACTTAGAGGACGGCAAGAGCCAGTAATCGGATCTTTGCGGGTGGTCCGGCGAATCGACATGGTGCGCCAGGCAAAGGCAAATGCGTTCCTGTGCGGAATTGGTGCATTTCTGTTAGGCACCGTTGCGTTGATTGGGTCGCTCGTCACGTGCGCGTGTAGCATCCAAGCAGAGGACAATATCCCCGCCATCCAGATCACGCTCATTCCGCCCAGTGCCAAGGGAGGGCCGGACGTTACCTATGCCATTGCGGGGGTGGCCAAGGGCGTGGATTTCGCCGCGTATAAAGTCGTGGTCTACGCCCACGCGGGCCAAACGTGGTGGGTTCAGCCCTTCGCCAATGCGCCCTTCACGGACATCGGCACGGACGGAAAGTGGCAGACCGATACCCACGGCGGCGACCGGTATGCCGCACTGTTGGTCAAGAAGGATTACCACGCGCAGGCCACCGCCCGGACCCTCCCGGCGACGGGCAATGATGTCGTTGCCATCGTCCGCAACGACGGAGGTACGGACAAATCCTGGGACCGGCAAAACGCCGGATCGCCTGCAACTCCCAAGAGCACCGCAGCAGCGCGGAGGATCCAGTTCTCGGGATTTGAATGGCTGGTGAAGGAAAGTTCCGATCAACGGGTCGGACCCGGGCCCAACTATTTCAGCAAGGATGGTGTGCGAGTCGACCAGCGTGGCTTGCACCTGCGGGTCTTCGGCCAAAACGACCGCAACTATTGCGCCGAGGTCATTAACGGGCAGAGCCTTGGGTACGGCACCTACCGTTTCGTCATTGGCTCCAACATCGACGAGTTGGATCCGAATCTCGTGGTTGGTTTGTTTACGTGGAACGACAATCCGGCGTACCATCACCGAGAAATCGATATTGAAATTTCCCGGTGGGGAGTCCCTGCCAACGACAACGCGCAGTACGTCGTTCAACCGTATACGCGCAAAGCCAACATTGTTCGTTTTGCGCTTCCCCAGGGCCTCGAGGGGGTGGTGCTCGCTTTCACCTGGCGACCCGAGAGCGTGGATTTCCGAGCCTCGCGGTTGCCGTCATCCCAACCTGCGACTCCTCAGGCTCTCGTGATCTTCGAACATCGAATCACGACGGATGTCCCGCGCGCCGGCGGCGAGAATGCTCGCATCAATCTCTGGCTGGTGAACGGTCGCCACCCCACCGGAGGAGCTGACGAAGTAACCATCCAAAGCTTCGAATTCCAGCCGCTACGGGACTGATCCCCGAGCACGCTCTCCTGGCCCGGTCAGAGGCGCTTGGCCGGGGTCTTGAAATCGCGCGATCCCGGTTTCACGCCCAGGGTGACAAAGTCGATCTCGCTGTTGATCTCCCCGCCGATCAGCAGCACTAGGGCGATGATGTAGAAAAAGAAGAGCAAAATGGCCGCGCCGCCCACCGTGCCGTACATCTGGTCGTAGCGCGCGTATTTGTCGATGTAGAGGCGGAAGAGCAAATCCAGGATGAGCCACACGCTCAGGCTGAACACCGCGCCGGGTGTGATCGCGTGAAAGCGCTGGCGGATGTTGGGGCCGAAGTGATAGATGATCGCCAGGATCATCAGCATGAGCAGGATCACCATCGCGTAACGCACCAGCTCGAACGCGAACTTCACCGGCTGGGAGAGGATTTCGAAATACGGCAGCCAGTGCTGCAGCGCGCTGGTCACGGGCAGAAGCACGAACAGGGCCAGTACCATGGCCGCGATCAGGATGGTCAGCAGGATGGCGATCGGCCGCTGTTTGTAGAACGGTCGCATGTCCTTGTTTTCGAGGTCGTAGCACTGGTCCATGGCGGACATGGTCATGGCGATGCCGCCGCTGGCCACCCAGAGGCTGACGCACAGGCCGATGCCCAGCCAGCCGCGCCGCGGCTGGGTGAGGATGCTCTGGATGTTGTCGTTGATCGTCGGCGCCGCGCTGCCCAAGGCGCTGGAGATCGACTGTGCGATCTTCCTCTGCGCGATGTGCCGCGCATGCGACGGCAAATACGGCACCAGGCTCAAGAGCAGAATCAAGAACGGGAAAATAGCGAACAGCCACGAATAGGCCATCGACGCGGCCCAGACGAGAATGTTGTCTTCGTTGATCTGTTGGTAAATGCGTTTGATGAATGGCCAAACGCCCATGGCTCGGAAGACCGGCCTCACATCGCGCAGGGTTGCCATGTCGGCATTTTTCAGCGCCGGGCGATCGAATGCAACGGTGTCGTCAACGAAGCCCCGCATGTACATGCGGGGCTACGGGACGGCGGTTGGCGTGGAGGATTGCTCCCATCGCGCCTTCCAGGCCGGATAGGCTTTCTCCACCGCGCGGCCCCACTGGCCGTACCACCCATAACCCATGCGGCGCTCGTAGGAGATTTGGTCCACCGATGAGTGTGGAATGCCGTCGCGGCCGCAGAAAAACGGCTGGCCGGTTTTCAAATCGTAGAATCGGGCCCAGATCGGCGGGGCGGCGGGATCGTCCACCAGTACGCGGTCGCGCCCTCGCGAGGCCGTCGGGTCATCCACCATCGTCCACCGCTTGCCCGTGATCTTGGCCGATGCAAACCACGCCACCGCCGCCTCGATGGATTGCCGCACGCGCGCATCGGGATGTTCGATGCTCATCAGCAGCAGGACGATATCCGCGCTCTCGTCGCCGCACAGAGACGGCAATTCATAGGCCCGTCCGCCCGCGGGGACGAGAGTGACTTCGTCATGCTGCTGGCACCAGACGGTGAGCTTGCCGTTGAATTTGATCTGGCACTTGAGGATGCACTGGACGCCGCGATCGAACGCCTGCTGCGCTACGCGGCGCTGATCTTCGGGGACGAAGGCGAAATCGGGCTTGCCGTCGGCGACGTCCTTCAACAGGGCCATCACGCCGGTCATGGCATCGTCGTTGAACGTGATACGCCGGCCGTAATTGTTCTGCAAAGGGAATCGCTGCGGCCAGCCGCCGTTGGGGTACTGCGATTCGAAGATGTAGGCCAGGCCGCGCTCGAAGGCCTGGCGGCAGGCTTCCTCGCCCAACACGCGATAGGCGCGGGCCAGGATGCGCATCTCGCTGTGCGTGGCGTTGTTGTCGAACGTGCTGACGCGGTGCCACAACGAATCCTCGTCGCCCGGCGGGCTGCGGCGATCGGGGCGAAGGGGGCCGCGCGGCTTGCGCGGATCGTAATTCTTCCACCATCCGCCGTTGGCGTTTTGCCATGCGAGGATGCTATCGACAATGGCCAGGCCGTCGGGGGTCTTGAACCAGGAATCGGGCTGGTCGACCAAGCGGCGGATGCCTAATCGTCGGGGCGAGGGGCGCGTTGCGGCTGCCGCCGAAGGCTGACTCGCCGCCGGGTGCGACACGCAGCCGCTCAGCACCGCCAGCGCCACCACGAGGACCAAGAATGTCATTTCACGAATGACGCAGGGAAGTCTCATCTGTCTGCAAACGATAGGCGCGCGCACCGCTAAAAATCATCTGCCGTTTCCGCCATGGCCGGCGGTTCCTGGGGGACCTCGGGAGCTTCAGCGTCTTCGAACAACTGTTGTTGCAGGCGGCGGGTGCGGCGCGTGCCGTCGCCGGCCAATTCCACGCGACCCCGACCGGCCAGTGCCGCCTGCAAATCACCCAACAGCGCCGGCGTCGGACGCAGGTGCCACTGCGGGTCCAGGCGGATCAGCGTTTTTCTCGATCCGTTGGCCGGAACCTGCACGAACGTCTCGCACTTGCCCCGGTGCCGCTCCAGAATCGGCCGAAGCTGCGCCAGCAGGGCTGCACCATCGGCAACTTCGATCTCCACCTTGATGGCGCGAGTCAGCCGCGCCAGCGCATCCTCGACGGGGATCAGCTCGCTGACCAGCACCCCCGGCGTTTCGCGTCGCTTGTCCACCTTGCCCTTGACGAACACGATGCGCTCGGCGGCGATCGCGTCCGGATAGCGCTTGGCGATCTCGGCCAGGGGTTCGGCGAAGATCGTCGCGTCCACCTGGCCTTCCAGGTCCTCCAGCGTGAGGAAGACCATCGGCTTGCCAGCCTTGGTCATGATCCGCCGCACGTCGGCGATGATGCCGCCGACGGTCAGCTCCGCCCCCTCGGACATCCTGGCCACGTCGCGGGTGGAGGCGGTGGCGTAATTGGCCAGAGCCGATTCGTGCTCGGCCAGCGGGTGGCTGGTGATGTAAAACCCCAGAAGTTCCTTCTCGAATTTGAGCAACTGGGCGCTGGGCAGTTCGGGCAGATCGGGAAAAACATCGGCCGCCCGGCCGGCGGCGGGGCCGGCGTCGGCGGAGCCAAAAATGCTCAACTGCCCGCAGCGCTTATCCTGTTGGGATTGCTGGCCCATTTCCACGGCGCGGTCCAGGACGGCCAAAAGCCGCGACCGCGCGGTGCCCGTGGAGGAAAAGGCGCCGCATTTGATCAGCGCTTCGATGGTGGCGCGAGTCACCTGCCGCGCATCCACGCGCTCGCAGAAATCGTAGAGGTTGGCAAAGGGCCCGCCCGCGCGGCGCTGGTCGATGATCGCCTGGGCGGCCTTTTCCCCGATGCCGCGCACTGCCACCAGACCGAATCGAATCACGCCCGCCTTGCCCGCTTTTTTTCGCTTGCCCGCGGGCTCATCGACGTACAGCGGCGTGAAATCCTTGTCCGAGGCGTTCACGTCCGGCGGCAGCACTTTGATCCCCTGCGCGCCGTCCGGCTGCTTCAATCGGCGACATTCCTCGATGTATTCCACCACCTTGTCGATCGAGCCCATTTCGAACGTCAGCAGCGCCGACATGTACTCCACCGGGTGATACACCTTCATGTACGCCGTCTGGAAGGCCACGATGGCGTACCGCGTCGAGTGGCTCTTGTTGAACCCGTACCCGCCGAATTTCAGGATCAGCTCGAAAATCTCCTCCGCCTGATCCTTGCCGATGCCGTTGGCGCGGGCGCCTTTGACAAAGGCCGGCCGGTACCGGGCGATCACGTCGGTGGTTTTCTTGCTGATGGCCTTGATGAGCTTGTACGCGTCGCTCAGCTCGATGCCCCCAAGCTGATTGAAAATCTGCATCACCTGTTCCTGGTAGACCATGATGCCATAGGTCTCGGCCAGGATGCGATCCATGACGGGGTGCACCTTGGGCACGTCCTCGCGGCGGTGCTTGCGGTTGCAGTACAGCGGGATCAGCTCCATCGGTCCCGGCCGGTACAGGGCGTTGGCCGCGATCAAATCCTCCAGGCGGTCCGGCTGCATTTTCATCAGCAGGTCGCTCATCCCGCCCGATTCAAACTGGAAAATCCCCTTGGTTTCGCCTCGGCAAAACAGGGCCAGAACGTTCTTGTCCGCGAAATCGATTTTTTCGATCTCGACGTCGATCTTCTTGGTCTGCTTGACCAGTTCGATGGATCGCTGCAGCGTGGTGAGCGTGCGCAGGCCCAGGAAATCCATCTTCAGCAGGCCGACTTTCTCGACGATGGGGCCTTCATATTGCGTCAGGATGTCCTCGCCGGATTTGTACAGGGGCACGAAATTTTCCAGCGGCTGATCGGCGATCACCACGCCGGCGGCGTGCATCCCCGCGTTGCGGCACAGGCCCTCCAGTTTCTTGCCCACCTCCATGATCTGCATGATCTGCGGATCGTTCTGCACCATCGCCGCCAGTTCCGAAGATTGCTCCAGCGCTTTGTCCAGGGTCATTCCCGGCGCCGCGCGGATCAGCTTGGTCAGCTTGTCCGTCACCGCCAGCGGCACGCCCATGACGCGGCCGACGTCCTTGCACACCGCCCGCGCCGCCAGCGTCCCGAAGGTGATGATCTGCGCCACGTGCCCGTATTTTTGGCGCACGTAGTCGATCACCTTGCCGCGGCCTTCCTGGCAGATGTCGATGTCGATATCCGGCAATTCGTTGCGTTTGGGGTCCATGAACCGCTCGAACAGCAGCCCGTAGCGGATGGGATCGACGTTGCACAGCCCCAGGAGGTAGCCGACCATCGTGCCCACGCCCGAGCCGCGGGCGCCCACGGGAATGCCGTTTTGCCGCGCATAACTGCAGAAATCCCACACGATCAAGAAATACGAGCAGAAATTCTTGCTGGTGATGATCTTCAACTCGTGGTCCAGGCGAGCACGGATTTCCGGCGAGACATCCCCCGTGCCGTAACGCCATTGCAAGCCGTCCTCGCAAAGCTGGCGCAGATACCGCTCGTCATCGGCCATGCCGTCGGAGCCGCCGCGCAAGGCCTCCTTGGGAACGCGGTAAACCGGCGCATGGCGCTTGCCGAAGCTCAATTCGACGTCGCACATTTGCGCGACTTTCGCGGTGTTCTCGATGGCTTGATCGAATCCGCCCAGGGCATCGGCCATCTCCTGCGGGCTTTTGAGGTAAAGTCCCTGGGGATATTTGAGGCGGTTTTCATCCGTGATCAGCCGCCCCATGCTGATGCAGCAGAGCACGTCGTGGGCGTGGTGGTCCTCGCGATTGAGAAAATGCACGTCGTTGGTGGCCACCAGGCCGACGCCCAGCTTTTTGGCCAGATCGGCCAGCTCGGGGTTGACCAGGTCCTGATCGGCCAAACCCTGCTTCTGCACCTCGATGAAGAATCGATCCGGGCCGAAGATCTCCAGGTAGGTTTGGGCGATCTTGCGGGCGGTTTTCGCATCCCGCTTGATCAATGCCGAGGGAATTTCCCCTTTCAGGCAGGCGCTGGTGCAGATCAGACCCTGATGAAACTCTCGCAAGATTTCCTTATCGATGCGCGGCCGGTAATAGAACCCTTCGCGGTAGGCGGCCGTGGAGAGCTTGATCAGGTTGCGGTACCCGTGCAGATTTTCGCACAGAAGCAGCAGGTGAAACGCCGCGTCCGTTCCACCCGGCCCGGCGGAGGTGCGGTCGCGCCGATCCCCCGGGGCCATGTACGCCTCCATGCCCAGGATCGGCTTGATGCCCTCCTTTTTGCACTCGTTGAAAAACTCGATGACGCCAAACAGGCACCCATGGTCCGTGATGGCCAGGCTGTCCATGCCCAGCTCTTTGGTGCGCCGGACCAAGTCCGGGATTCGGCAGGCCCCATCCAGTAGCGAGTAATGCGTATGGCAATGCAGATGAACGAACGGCATGGGGGGATTGTGTGATGGAATGGGGGCGGTCACAAGGGGCGGAGCGCTAGATGACAGGATGTGCCCAAAAATGCAGAGACGGAGAGACGAAGAGACAAAGAGACGAAGTGAAAAACGCCCATTCCTTCACTTCGTCTCTTCGTCTCTCCGTCTCTACAGTATGAACTGACTCAAATCCTCGTTCTTGACCAAATCCGCCAGGCGCTGCTTGACGTAATCCGCAGTGATGCGCACGTGCTTGTCCGGCAAATCGGGGGCCTCGAAGCTGATCGCTTCCATCGCCCGCTCCAGGATGGTGTACAGCCGCCGGGCCCCGATGTTCTGCGTGCGCCGGTTCATGTCGTAGGCCATCTGGGCTATCTGCTCGATGGCGTCATCGGCAAACTCAACGCTCACGCCCTCGGTGGCCAGCAGCTCCACCTGCTGGTGCGTCAGCGAATTCTTCGGCTCGCGCAAGATTCGCTTGAAATCGTCCTTGGTCAAATCGGCCAGTTCCACGCGGATGGGAAACCGCCCCTGCAACTCCGGCATCAAGTCGGAGGGCTTGGAGCCGTGAAACGCCCCGGCGGCGATGAACAGGATGTGATCCGTCCTCACCGGCCCGTACTTGGTGATGACGGTCGAACCCTCGACGATCGGCAGCAGGTCGCGCTGCACCCCTTGCCGCGAAACATCCGGCCCATGCTTGGATTCGGTGCTGCAGATCTTGTCCAGCTCGTCGAGAAAGACGATGCCACTCTGCTCGACGCGGCGGATCGCCTCGGCCCCAATCTTCTCGCGGTCGATCAGCTTCTCCGCTTCCTGCGACAGCAAAACCGTGCGCGCCTCGCGCACGGGCAAGCGCCGCGTTTCCCGCCGCGTCGGCAGCATCTTCTCCAGGACCGATTGAAACTCGATGTCGATCTCCATGCCCGCCTGGCCCAGCACGCCGATCGCCGTGGCGCGCTGCTCGATCTGCAATTCGATTTCCCGATCCTCCAGCTCGCCGGCGAGCAGTTGCTGCCGCAGTTTTTCGCGGCTGCGCTGGCGCTTTTCGCGCGTGGCCTCGTCGTCGTAGGCGCCGGCGCGTTCCAGGGGCAGCAGGTAATCCAGCAGCCGCCCTTCCACGCGGGCCAGCGCCGGCTCCTGCACGCTTTGGGTCATTTCCGAGCGGACCATGGCGATGGCGCTATCCAGCAGATCGCGGATGATGGAATCGACGTCCCGGCCGTGGTAGCCGACCTCGGTGTATTTCGTCGCTTCCACCTTGATGAACGGCGCCGACACCAGTGCCGCCAGCCGGCGGGCGATCTCCGTCTTGCCCACGCCCGTCGGGCCGATCAGGATGATGTTTTTGGGCGAGACGTCCTGGCGGATGCTGTCGGGCAGTTGCTGGCGCCGCCAGCGGTTGCGGATGGCCACGGCCACGGCCCGCTTGGCATCGCCTTGGCCGACGATGTATTTGTCCAATTCGGCGACGATCTGGCGGGGCGTAAGCGTTTCCATATATAAGTTGCTAGTGCCGAGCGCATTCTACTAGCAACCAGCAACCAGCAACCAGCAACTAGCAACTTCTTTACGCCTTTTCCGGAATCGTTTCGATCCGCACGTTGGTATTGGTGTAGACGCACAGCTCGCCGGCGATTTTGAGGGATGCTTCGACGATTTGCCTGGGCGTGAGATTGGTGTGCGCCAAGAGGGCCTTGGCCGCGGCCGCGGCGTAGGGGCCGCCGCTGCCGATGCCGATGATTCCGTCGCTGGGCTCGATGACGTCCCCGGCGCCGCTGACGATCAGGCTCACCTCCGCATCCACCACCACCAGCATGGCTTCCAGCCGGCGCAACACCCGGTCGGTCCGCCAATCGCGGGCCAATTCGATGGCGGCCAGGCGTATGTTCTCCGGGTGTTCCGACAATTTTTTCTCGAAGCGGTCGAGCAGGGCGAACGAGTCGGCGGCCGCGCCGGCGAACCCGGCCAGCACGCCACCGATGTTCAGGCGCCGAACCTTGACCGCATCATGCTTGGCGATGGTGTTGCCCAGCGTGACCTGTCCGTCGCCGCCGAGCGCCACCTGGTCCTTTCGTCGCACGCTAACAATGGTCGTTGAATGCGCGGGTTTCATGGCTGCGCATTATAATCCATCCCGATGCTCGCCGCCGCGCCCGTGTCATTCTCTTCCTTCGGACTGTTTGCCGCGGCCGCGTCGCTGGTCATCGCGGCGGCGGCCATCGCGTGGTATCGGCGGACGGCCCTTCCGCGGACGGCGGCGGGGCTGGCGCTGGTCGGGCTGCTGTGTCTGGCGACGGCGACGGGGCGCCCCATGTGGCACTGGCCGGCCGAGAAATTCCTCGTCGTCCTGGTCGATTTGTCGGCCAGCACGCGCGGCGCCGGCTTCCGCGATTCCACCGCGCTCTCCCGTCGCCTGAGCGATCTGCTGGGTGACCTGCCTTACCAGCTCCTGGGGTTTTCCGACGGACGGGCGACCGCCCTGTCCGCGCGTCTGGCGGAAATGCCCGGAGATCGCACGCGCCTGCCGCCCATCAGTGCCGACGCCGTGGTCCTCTTCAGCGACTGCCAATTCGAGCTGCCCCCCTGGATGCCGCCCACGTACATCGTGGTGGATCCGAACCTCGAAGCGGCGGCGGATGCGTCCGTCGAACAATTGGAGCTCCGCGATCACACCCTGGTGGCGACGATCCGCAACACCGGCGGGCAAAGGCTGGCGTTTTTCGAGGGCGTCGAGGGCTCGACATCCAGTCCGGTCACCGGCGGGCGAACCATTCTCACTCGCCCGCTCAAGGAGGCGATCTCCAGCCCATCGGTCCAACTCACCCCGGGCGATTTATGGCCGGAAAATGATGCGATGTCGATCCGCCAGTCTCCCCCGTTTGCCAGCGAGGCGTGGTGGGTTGGCCGCCGCTCCGCTCCCCCGGGCAACCTGCTCGAGGGCACGGCGTGGCGCGGGATGCTGCCGCCGCAACTGCCTCACGATCCGTACCGTTATCTTTCTCCGGCCGTCATCGTGCTGGACAACGTGGCGGCCACGGACATCCGCGATTCCGCCGCAGACCAGCTCGTGCAATACGTGCGCGATCTGGGCGGCTCGCTCTTGATCCTCGGCGGCGATAGCGCGTTTGCCGCCGGCGGGTATGTCGGCACGCCTTTGCAGACGCTTTCGCCCCTCTCCAGCGTCCCGCCGCAGCCTACCACGCGGTGGATTCTGCTCCTCGACGCCAGCGGTTCGATGAGCGCGTCCTCCGTCGGCATGACGCGCTGGCAGGACGCGTGCAGCGCGGCGGTGCGGCTTCTGCCTCTGCTTCCGCCCCAAGACCCCGTTCAGATCGGGCAATTCTCCGACGTTTTGCGTTGGTGGACATCCGGCCAATCGGTCGCGGAGGCGGCCAAGCTCCCCCTGCCCCCGCCCGATGCCGTGCCGTTTGGTCCGACCGATCTGGAAGCCGCCCTGGACCGCATCGCCGCCGAATCCGACGCCACCATGCCGACCCATCTGCTGGTCCTGTCCGACTGCGACGCCAGGATCGAGAACCCCAAGCCACTGGCTGAAATAATGCAGCACAAAAAAATTAAGCTCCATGTCCTGGCCGTGAGCCGCGGAAGCGGCCTGGACGTGATCGGCGAGATCGCCGCCGCCACGGGCGGAACCCTGCTGCAGCAGAGTGATCCCCATCAGTGGTTCGAATCGATCCGCAAACTCAGCCAGGCGGCGTTTGGCGACGAACTGGTCCCATCCCCCGTGACCGTGCAGTTCGTGAACAAGGCACGGTCGCTGCCCGGCTCTTCGGCCTCGCCGTGGAATCGTACGTGGATGCAGCAGGATGCCCGGCCGCTGGCCATGTCCACCAACCAGGACCCGCCTCTTGCCATGGCCGCCCAGTGGCGACTGGGGCGCGGAACGGTGACGGCCGTGGCCTTTGCCCCGACGCTTGACCAGGCACAGGGCTTGGCCCAACTGATCGCCCTGCAGCCGCGCGATTCACGCTTTGCCGTGACCTGGCTAACCCAGCGCAATCTCAGCGTTACCGTCGACGCCATCGACAACGGCAGCATCCTGAACAATCTCAAATTTTCCCTGCAAATCTCCGGGGCGCAGCCGGAGCAAACGCTGGATCTTCCGCAGGTGGCCCCGGGACGCTACGCGCTGTCCCTGGAAGCGCCGCGCCAGGCGGCCGTGGCCACGCTGCGCGGCGGTGGGCGGATCGTCGACCGCATCGCCGTTCCCGCCCGCTACAGCGCCGAGTTTGACGAGGTGGGCAACAATCACGAAACGATGCGACAATTGGCTGCCCGCACCAGCGGCGCGGTCATTTGGCCCGGCGATCACCGGCGGATCGATTTCCATTGGCCGCCGCGCGATCTGCCCCTGCGGTCCTACCTGGCCGGCATCGGCGCCGCCCTGATCGCCGCGGCGCTGGTGCGCTGGCGCGCTGAATAGTTTTTTCCGGTTCGAGGACGAACCGGCTCCGTTTGGAAACTGAGCCGGTTCGTCCTCGAACCGGTCTTCTCATATTGGACCCAGCGCTAGCTCACCGGATGCAGCGTGATGTGCAGGATCTCCGCCGGGGCGTTGACGCGCAGGGGAAACCAGTTGCCCACGCCGTTGGACACGATCAGGCTCGATCCGGGCTTTTGGTACAGCCCGGACCAATATTTGAATCGCAGCGGCCCGGCGCCGATGGTGGGGGTGAGCATGATTTGTCCGCCATGCGTGTGCCCGGACAGCACCAGCGGGATTCCGCGGGCGGCGGCCTCATCCCAACTGTGCGGATGATGCGCCAGAAGGATCGGGAAAAGCGTCAGATCGCGGTCGCACGCCACCGTGGCCACGGATTGGGCCATGGCCGCGGCTTGGGTCGTGGTCGGAGACGACACATCCCAGCGGGTGCCGAGCAATTGGATCGGCACGCCGCGCGGCGCGATGGTTTCCACCTCGTTGACCAACAGTCGCACGCCGCGCTTTCGGCATACCGCCTCGAAATCCCGGGCGGGCTCGATCACGTCGTGGTTCCCCTCCACCATGTAAAGGCCGTATCGCCCCTCCATCCGCATCACCATGTCCAGGGCGCTTGGCAGGTCCGCGTGCGTCATATTCACCAGATCGCCGCCAAGCAGCACCAGATCCGCGCGGAGATTGTTCGTGGCATCGGCGACATCGCTGAGCATCTTGGGCGTGCTGAAGATGCCGGCATGCACATCCGCGACCAGGGCGATGGTCAAGCCATCCAGTGGCGCCGGCCAGCCGGCGATGGCCAGTTCGAACCGGCGGATGCGGAATTGGCCGCGCTGGGCCATGCCAACCTTGACCAGGGAAAAGCTGGCCAGCGGAGGCAGGGCGAAGGCGGCGGCGGTCAAAAAACCCCGCCGCGACCACACGGGAAACGTCGCGGGCGCCGGCGGCTCCGCCATCGGAACCGCGGGGGGGTCCGCGTTGTTCCTTTGCAGGCGAACGCGTACTTCCCGATAAGCCTGCACCAGCCGGCGCACCAGCAGGCAGCTCGCCAGCCCCAGCACGGTCGGTCCCAGGATCAGAAAGTGCCAGATATACGCGTATGCACCGAGCAGTGGCGGAATGTACGGATGTGCCCTGGCCATGCGGTGAAAAGCCAACAGCGTCAGCAGTATGAATGCCATGGGGGGAACCATCAGAATCGCCAGCATCCACCGCCACAGCCATCCGTGAGCCAGCCGCCGCAGCATTCGGTCGAACCCCACCCACACCCACAGGTCCAGGCAGATGAAAATCGCCAGGATGCCGAAAAACGGAATCACCATGACGGCAGTGTATCCCAGGCTGGCCCCAAGATGAAACGGCCGCCATGCGGCTGAACGACGGCCGCGCGGCTTGTGATGGACGGCAGGGCGTCTATACTGCCGGCCCGGAATGAACATGCGCCTCATCTGGGCCGGTTGCACGATCAGCGGGGCCGTGGCCGCGATGTTCGCGGTCGGCGGCTGTATCGAGCGCACGCTGTCGGTTCAATCCAGTCCTCCCGGGGCGTTGGTTTACCTCAACGACCAGGAAGTGGGTCGAACCCCCGTGCAGCGCGACTTCCTGTGGTACGGCACCTACGACGTGACCCTACGCAAGGATGGATACGAATCTCTTAAGACCCGGGCGACGCTTTTCCCGCCGATTTACCAATGGCTTGGCTTGGATTTGATCGCCGAAATCCTGCCCATTTCCTTCAAGGACCATCAAACGCGGGTGTACACCTTGCGGCCATCCGCGCCCGCCGCTGATCCGCAGGCTCTGGTGCGGCGCGGGCAGGTTTTGGGCCAGCAACTGCAATCGTCCCGCCATGCCGCCACCCGCCCCTAGGATGGATGCCCAGCGCTTCGCCCGCAGCGTCGCATCGGCGTACCGGTGGATGTGGCGGCGGCGGGTGGAGCACACGAGGTGATGATGCCGGAGGACTTGGACCAAGCCAAGGATCACTTTCGCGCTGGCCGCTGGGTCCAGTGCCAGGAGGTGTGCCGCCAGATGCTGTCGCGCCGCAGCGACGACCCGGAGGCGATGCACCTGATGGGTCTGGTCGCGTATCAGATGACTCACTTGGACGAGGCGCAGCGGTGGCTGGCCCAAGCCATCGCCGTCAACCCGCTCGCCGCCAATTACCACTCCAATTTGGGCGTCGTGCTCACCATGGCGGGGCAAAACGAGGAGGCGGTGGCGGCCTATCAGCGGGCCTTGGAGCTGCAGCCGACCATGGCCGAAAGCTATAACAATTTGGCCATCGCCCTGGCTGCCACCGACCGATTCGACGAGTCCATCCTCGCCTGCCGCCAGGCCATTTCCCTTCGGCCGGGTTATCTGGATGCCTACAACAATCTTGGCAAGATCATGATGGGCCTGGCCCGCCTGGATGAGGCCATCGACTGCTTCCGCCGCGCTTTGGCGCTCGACGTCCACGACGCGTCCCTTCACAGCAACCTGATCATGGCGATGCTGTACCACCCGGGCTGCGATGCCGTGTCCATCGCCCAGGAACAGGACCGATGGAACCAGCAGCAGGTGCGGCCGCTCAAGCCGTTCATCCGTCCTCACACGAACACGCCGCAGGCGCATCGCCGCCTCCGCATCGGCTACGTCTCGGCCGACTTCCGCTACCATACCTGCGCCTACTATCTCAATCCTCTTCTGGCGCATCACGATCACGAGCAATTCGAGATCACTTGTTACGCTTATGTCCCGTCCCCGGACCCGATGACCGAGTACCTCCAACCCTACGCCGATCGTTGGCGCAGCATCGTCGGCTTGTCCCCACAGCAGGCGGCCGATGAGATTCGCGCCGACGGCATCGACATCCTGGTCGACCTTGGCTTGCACACGTTGGACCAGCGCCTGCTGATCTTTGCTCATCAGCCGGCTCCGGTGCAGGCGAGCTGGCTGGGGTATCCCGGCTCCAGTGGGGCGGAGACGATTCAATACCGCCTGAGCGATCGGTTTCTCGACCCGCCTGGCAGCCAGCAGCAGCCGGGCGAGCAGGTGATTTATCTGCCGGACTGCTTCTGGTGCTACGATCCGCTGACGCCGGATGTGCCGACCAACGATCTGCCGGCCCTGCAAGCAGGCCACGTGACCTTCTGCTGCTTGAGCAACTTCGTAAAGGTCAACGACCAGGTGCTGGAGTTATGGGCCATGATCATGCGCCAGGTCAGCGGCTCGCGGCTGGCTCTGCTGTGCCCGCCGGGCGCGCACCGCCAAGCGGTGGTGGACAAGCTGGGCGTTGAACCGGATCGCGTGGAATTCGTGCAGCGTCGGCCGCGGCGACCCTATCTGGACATGTTTCATCGCATCGACATCCACTTGGACACGTTTCCCTTCAACAGTCCGACGACGGGTTTGGATGGAATGTGGATGGGCGTGCCGCTGGTGAGCCTGGTGGGCCACCGGGTGGTGGGCCGCGGGGGCTTGAGCATCCTGAGCAATCTGGGCCACAGCGAGTTGGTCGCCGCCGATGCCCAGCAGTATGTGAAGATCGCCGTCGAACTGGCCGGCGATCTTGGGCGTCTGTCCGAGCTGCGGCGCACGTTGCGTCCGCGGATGCTCATCTCGCCGCTGATGGATGCCAAGCGTTTCGCGGCCAACATGGAATCGGCCTATCGGCAGATGTGGCGGAACTGGTGCGCCTCCCGCACCATGGAAGCCGGCGTATGAGCAGTGCTACCGAAACGCTCGCGGCGGCAGCCGAGCATCACAAGGCCGCACGCTACTCCCAGGCCGAAGCGCTTTATCGCCAGGTCCTGGCAAGCGAGCCGCAAAACGCCGAGGCCTTGCACATGCTGGGCACGCTCCTGGCCGCCCAGCGCCACTACGCCCAAGCGCTGGACATGATCCGCGCGGCGATCGCCATCGATCCCACGCGCGCCGATTATTACTGCCATCTGGGCGTGGTCCTGGCGGCGCTGGGACAGCAAGAGCAGGCCATGGCCGCCTACGAGCGCTCGCTGGCGCTGCGGCCGGAAGTTGCGGAGGCTTGGTTTAATCTGGGCTGTGCCGCCAAGGTACGGGGCGATCTGAACCAGGCGATCCGGGCGTTCAACCAAGCCATCAGTCTGCGGCCCGATTATGCCGAGGCCCACAGCAACTTGGCCGATGCCCTGTGCGCCCAGGGCCATTGGTCCTCGGCCCTGGGCGCGGCCCGGGCGGCCCTGAAGCTGCGGCCGGATTACCCCGAGGCGCTGTTCAACCTGGCCAACAGCCTGCAGAACTGCGGCGATTGCGCCGGCGCGATCGTGGCTTACCTCAAAGCCCTGGCCCTTCGGCCGGCCTACCCCGAAGCCCTGAGCAACCTGGCCCACTCGCTCTGGAAGATCGGCCAGGTGGAAGCGGCGGCGGCCGCGTGCCGCCAAGCCCTGACACTGCAGCCCAATTTCGCCGAGGCCTACGGCAATCTGGGCAATGCGCTGCTGAGCGCCGGCCGGCAGGACGAGGCCATCGCCGCCCTGCGGCCCGCATCCGTTTTGCCCATGTATCACAGCAACCTCCTGCTGGCGATGCAGAGCTTGCCCAGCGCCGATCCGGCCGCCGTCTTTGCCGAGCATCTGGCCTGGAGCCAGCGGCACGCGGGGCCGCTGGCCGCCCAGATCCAGCCCCACGCCAACAACCCCGACCCCGATCGCCGCCTGCGCATCGGTTACGTCTCGCCCGATTTTCGCTCGCATTCCGTCGCGGCGTTCTTTGAACCGCTGCTGGGCGAGCACGATGATCGCCAGGTGGAAGCTTGGTGTTATTCCGACACGGCGCAGGCCGACCAGGTCACCGCCCGGCTGAAGCAGCAAGCCGATCACTGGCGCGATATCGTGGGTTGGACGGATGAGCGGGTGGCCGAGCAGATCCGCCACGACGCGATCGACATTCTGGTCGATCTGGCCGGGCACACCGCTGGCAATCGCCTGCTCCTGTTCGCCCGCAAGCCGGCGCCCGTGCAGGTGACGTACCTGGGTTATCCCGCCACCACCGGACTGAGGACCATGGACTATCGGCTGACGGACGCCGTGGCGGATCCGCCCGGCGCTGGCGAGCCGTTTTACACCGAGCTACTCGTGCGCCTGCCGCGGACTTTTTTGTGCTTTCATGCGCCGCCGGATGCGCCCGAGGTCGGGCCGTTGCCGGCCAAGTCGGCGGGGCATCTCACCTTCGGATCGTTCAACAACCTCACCAAGATGCTCGATTCGACGTTGCAGTGCTGGGCGGAAATACTGCGCCGCGTTCCGCAAAGCCGGCTGGTGCTGAAATGTCCGGCGCTGCTCGAGGCCGTGACCGCCGCACGCCTGCGGCAGCGCTTCGCCGCTCTGGGGATTGAGCCGGCGCGATTGGATTTGCGCGGCCTAACCCCCTCCAAGCGCCAGCACCTCTTGGCCTATCACAAAATCGACGTCGCCCTGGACAGCTTCCCCTACAATGGCACGACCACCACCTGCGAGGCCCTGTGGATGGGCCTGCCCGTGGTGACGCACAGCGGCGCCACCCACGCCGGGCGCGTGGGCGCCAGCTTGCTTTCCACGCTTGGCTTGAACGACTTGATCGCGCAAAGCCCGCAGCAGTACGTGCAGATCGCCGAGCGATTGGCCGGGGATTGGGATGCTCTGGCGGCGCTGCGCGCCGGCTTGCGCGACCGCATGCGGCAATCGCCGCTGATGGATGCGGCCCCATTCGCCCGGGAGGTGGAAGCGGCGTATCGGCAGATGTGGCGGCGATGGTGTCATTCAAAATCGTAGCATGTCCCAAGCATCCACCGAGCAATGGTTCGAGTCGGCCGTGAGCCTGCATCAGTCGGGCAAGCTCCAGGAGGCCGAAGCGCTGTATCGCCAAATCCTGGCCGCCAAACCGGACGATGGCGATGTGGCGCAGTTGCTGGGCATGTTGCGCTTCGGCCTGGGGGACAAGCAGGAGGCGCTGCAGTTGCTTCGCCGGGCCCTGGCGATGAACCCGCAGGCGCCGGATTGTCATTGCCACCTGGCTCTGGTGCTGATGGACTTGGGCCAGTGCGAGGAGGCGATGGATCATCTGCGCAGGGCGGTGCAACTCAAGCCGGATTTTGCGGAGGCCCATCTTCAGTTGGGTCTGGCGTTGCGGCAAGCGGGCCGGCGCCAGGAGGCGGCGGCGGCGCTGCAGCAGGCCATTGCCGTCAAGCCGGATTACCTCGAGGCTTACAACAACCTGGGCGTGGTGCTGCGCTCGCTGGGGCAGTGGGACCAGTCGGTGCAGGCGTACCGGCGAGCCCTGGAGCTGCGCGGGGACCTCGCGGAGATTCACAAGAATCTGGCCAGCGTCCTGACCGATTCCGGCCAGATCGAGCAGGCGGTCGCCGAGTTCCGCCAAGCGCTGACCCTGCGGCCGGACTGGGCCGACGCCTATGCCGAGATGGCGCGGGCGCTGTTCATACAGGGCCGGTGGGACCAAGCCACCGCCGCCTGTCAGCGCGCCGTGGATCTTCAGCCAGGACATCCCGACGCCTACTGCCACCTGGGCAACGCGCACAAAAACATCGGGCAGCTTGACCACGCCATCGAGGCTTACCGCCGCGCCCTGGCCGCCAAGCCGGATTACTGGCAGGTCCACAGCAATCTGGTGCTGCTCTTCCATTACTCTGCGGACTACAGCGCGGCCGACCTTTTGCAAGAGTTGCGGGAGTGGGACCAGCGGCACGCGCAGCCGCTCAAACGCTTCATCACTCCGCATGGCAACGATCCCGATCCGGACCGGCGGCTGAAAATCGGCTACGTCTCGCCCGATTTTTGCCTGCACATCGCGGGAATGACGCTCTTGCCGTTGTTTCGTCAGCATGATCACTCGGCCTTTGAAGTCTTCTGCTACTACAACCTGCTCCGCCAAGACCCCTGGACCGAAAAGTTCCGCGCCTGCGCCGATCACTGGCGCGACATCGCCCACGAAAGCAACGAGTCTGTCGCCCAGATGATCCGGGAGGATGGCATCGACATCCTGGTGGATTTGGCCGTCCACAGCGCCAACAACCGTCTGCTCCTTTTTGCGCGTAAGCCCGCGCCGGTTCAGGTGACCTTCGGCGGATATCCCGGCGGCACGGGCCTGGAGGCGATGGATTACCGTCTGACCGATCCCTACCTCGATCCCCCGGGCATGACCGAAGACCATTACGTCGAGAAGCTCGTGCGCCTGGCCGATAGTTTCTGGTGCTATGACCCGCAGGTGATGGAAGTGGCCCAGGGTTTCGAGGTCGGGCCGCCGCCGGCATTGGCCAGCGGCCACGTCACCTTTGCATCCCTGAACATCTTTTGCAAGGTGAGTGACCCCATGCTCAAACTCTGGGCCCGGGTGTTGGAGGCGGTGCCGCGTTCACGGCTGATGCTGTTGGCTCCGCCCGGCTCGTCGCGTCAGCACGTCCTGGAGCACATCGACCCTTCGCGCGTGGATTTCACCGGTCGCCTGCCGCGGGAACAGTATCTGCAAGCCTATCGCCAGATCGACATCGGCCTGGATACGCTGCCGTACAACGGGCATACCACCAGCCTCGACGCCCTGTGGATGGGCGTGCCTGTGGTGACGCTGGTCGGGCAGACCGCCGTCGGCCGCGCTACCTGGAGCCAGCTATCCAACCTGAAGCTGCAAGAGCTGGCGGCGCATCGTCCGGAGGATTTTGTGCGAATTGCGGCGGAATTGGCGGGGGATCTGCCGCGGCTGCGCGAGATTCGCTCCGGCCTGCGCCAGCGCATGCTCGCTTCGCCGCTGACCGATGCCCGGCGGTTTGCCCACAACATTCAAATCGCCTATCGGCAGATGTGGCAAAGCTGGTGTCAGACGAGGTCGCGCCATGACTCCAACCGTTGAACAAATGCTGGAGGGGGCGCTGGCCGCTCACCAAGGCGGCGGCTTGGACGCCATGGACTATCGTCTGACCGATCCGTATCTCGATCCGGTCGGCATGGATGAAAGCGTCTATACCGAGAAGTCGATCCGCCTGCCGCCCAATTTGCCCGGGACGTGGAGGCGGCCTACGGCCAGATGTGGACGCGATGGAGTCGCCAATAATGCCGGAAATGTCGATTGAGCAAGCCTTCGATCTGGCGGTGCAGCATCAGCAGCGCGGCCAGTGGCCGGCCGCCCAAGCCATTTGCCGGCAGATTCTGGATCAACATCCGAACTTTCCCGACGTTTTGCACTTGCTGGGGATGATTGAGTTTCACAACGGACGGTTGGATCAGGCGCTGCAGCTCGTCGAGCGGGCGATCTCTCTGGATGCGCGGCAGCCGGGGATTTACAGCAATTTGGGCGTGATCCTCCTGGCGTTGGGCCGGACGGATGAGGCGATCGCCGCGTATCGTCAGGCCGTCGCCGCTTGGCCGAGCGAGGCGGGAATTTACAACAATCTGGGAATTGCCCTGCGGGCCAAGGGGCGCTACGAGGACGCGATTGCGGAGTATCGTCACGCCCTGGCGCGCAACCCCGGTTACGCCGAGGCCCACAATAATCTTGGCAATGCCCTGAAGGACCTCGGGCGATTGGCGGAGGCGATCGACGCCTATCGGCGGGCGCTTACGCTCAAGCCGGATTACGCCGAAGCGCATCACAACCTGGGGTTGGCGCTCTTGCGCCAAGACCAATTTCCGCAGGCGGCGGCGGCTTTCCGCCAGGCGATGGCTCTGCGTCCGCAATATGCCGACGCCTGCAACGGCCTGGGCAGCGCGCTTCTGGGCCAGGACAAGATCGAGGAGGCGATCGCCGCTTTCCGTCAGGCGCTGGTCTTCAAGCCGGATTATGCGGAGGGCTTCTACAACCTCGGGACCGGATTGCTGCACAAGGGCGATCCCGACGCTGCCATCGTCGCTTTGGAGAAGGCCTTGGCATTACGGCCCGATTATGTGGATGCTCACAACAACCTGGCGATGGCGTTCAATGAGTCTGGACAGGTCGAAAAGGCCCTGGCCAGTTACGACCGTGCCCTGTCCCTTCGGCCCGACGACGCCCTGATCCACAGCAACCGCGTGTACACCCTTCATTTTCATCTCCCATACGATGCCGCCGCTCTCTTGCACGAGAGCCGCCAATGGAACGATCGGCACGCCCGGCCGCTGCGCGATTCGATTCGGCCGCATGACAACGATCGTTCACCCGATCGGCCCTTACGCATCGGGTACGTCTCGCCTTATTTCAAATACCAGGCCGAGTGTTTTTTCATGATGCCTTTGCTTCAGCGGCACCATCACGCGGAATTCCGGATTTACGGCTATTGCGACGTCGCCCGCCCCGATGCGATGACGGAGCGCCTGCGCGATCGCGCCGACGTCTGGCGAAATATCGTCGGTCAAAGCGATGAGCAGGTTGCCCAACTGGTGCGCTCCGACAAGATCGACGTCCTGGTCGATCTGACCATGCACATGGAGAGCAATCGGCTCCTGGTCTTCGCCCGCAAGCCGGCGCCGGTGCAGGTGACTTGGCTGGCCTATCCCGGCGGCACGGGGCTGGAGACGATGGATTATCGCCTCAGCGATTCGTGGCTGGATCCGCCCGGCGCGGACCCGGGGTACACGGAAAAGACGATTCGTCTGCCCGGCGGCTGGTGCTGCTATGATCCGCTGAGCGAGCTGTCGTTTGCCGCCATTCGCCGTCCCGGCCCGATCCGTTTCGGCTCGCTGAATCATCCGAGAAAATTGAACGACAAGGTCCTGGAATTGTGGTACCGCCTATTGCGCGAGGTCCCTGATTCGCGCCTTCTGCTCTTGATCATCTCGCCCAGCCAGCGCCAGCGCATTTTGGATTTGGCCAAAGAGCACGAGATCGGTGCGGATCGGCTGGAATTCGTTGAGCGGCTGGGGCGGGAGCCATACCTGAAGACGTACGACTCGATCGACATTGCCTTGGACCCGCTTCCCTACAACGGGATCACGACGACATGCGATGCGCTTTGGATGGGGGTGCCGGTGATCACTCAGATCGGCGTCACGGCCGCGGGGCGCGCGGGACTCAGCCTTCTGCACGTGGTCGGTTTGCCGGACCTCGCGGCCGCCGCGCCCGAGCAGTTCGTCCACATCGCCCGCAACTTGACCGGCGACGCGACGCGCTTGGCCGAGCTTCGCGCCACCTTGCGCCAGCGCATAAGCAACTCGCCGCTGATGGATGCCGCGCGATTTGCGCGGAACATGGAAGCGGTCTATCGGGACATTTGGCGCCGATGGTGCGCGGCGGGCGAGTAGCGCGGCGAATTTCTACGCTGCTTGCGGGGGTTCGAACACGCGGATGCAGTTCCGATTGCTGTTCTTGGCGCTGTACAGGGCCTGGTCCGCTGCCCCCAGAAGGCTGGCCAGAGTCATAATGTTGGCGGCCTTGCTGCGCTCGGCCACGCCGATGCTCAGCGTCGGGTGCTTGTCCAGGTGCGTGATGGCGTGGGAGAAGTCAACGGACAAAAACGCCTGGCGGAGCTTTTGCACGACCTGCTGGGCTTGGAACAGCGGCGTCTGCGGCAGGGCGATCACGAATTCATCCCCGCCGTAGCGAAACGCCAGGTCGGTCTTGCGCAACGTGATGCGCACGCAATCGGCAAAAGCCTTGAGCATGTGATCGCCCGCCGCGTGCCCGTGGGTATCGTTGATCTCCTTGAAATAGTCCAGGTCGATCATGACCAGCGACATGGGCTGGCTGTACCGCTCGGCCATGGCGATTTCACGCTGCAGGAGTTGATCCATCGACCGGCGGTTGAACAGGCCGGTGAGGCTGTCGGTCATGGACTGCTTCTCGGCCTCGGCCACCAGGTGCAGGTTGGTCAGCGCCGAGTGGGCGCTGTTGACGTAGGTCTGGGCGAGTTGGCGGCGCTGCTCGGTCCATTGCTCTTGGGGCGGCAGGAGCATGTGGACCACGGCCTGGATCTTTCGGCCGACGATGAACGGGACGCAGTAGGCCGCTTGGCTGGTCGGAAGGTTCAGGCAGGTGTCGATGCCGCAGCGGACGGGCGAGCCCTCGGGCTTGAAGTGCCGCGGGAGGTTTTGCCGCAGGCAGGGGCACAGGGCGGCGTCCATTTCCGCCAGGGAAGCATTGGCCACGACGTTTTCGGGCCAGACGGCGCGCAGTTCGAGGGCAGGCAACACATCCGCTTCGCTGCTCAAAATGGCCAGGCCCGACAGCCCCAGTTCCGTGCGCAGAAAATGGCTGAGCGTGGCGAAAATCTGGTCGGCTTTGCCGGCGCCCTGGATGGTCTGCGAGAAGTCGAGCAGCCGATTGACGGTGGCGGTGCGTTCGCCCAGGGTGCGCTGGGTGCGATGCTGAGACGTGACCTGATGGAGGATGTAAACCAACCCCGCCGCAGCGGCCAGAAAACCGCTCGCCGCCGCGATCAACACGTATGCCGACATAAACCCGCCCTCTGTAGTCCCGGCGCAGCCCGCACGACCGTCAATATCGATATCGTCACAACTCCGGTGCCCCTGAATTACCCACGCCTTGGTGAATCAGTGGCCAATTATCGGGCGGAAATTTGCTCCGGATCGGCTTTCTGCGTAACTTATCGTCATGGAACTGACTCCTCCGCCCAATCCGCAAGCAGGCCCGGCTTCCTCTGAACAAGAATTGGCCATTCTGACGGAGGTCGCTCGCATCCTTTCATCCACGTTGGATCTGCGCGGGGCATTCGGAAAGATGATGCAAATCATTTCCGAAAAGCTGGATATGCGTCGCGGGTCCTTGGTTCTGCTGGATGAATCGACCGGCCGATTGCGCACCGAGGCGGCAGTCGGGTTGACAGCGGAGGAGATCGATCGCGGCAAGTACGCCCTGGGCGAAGGGATCACGGGAAACGTCGTGGCCACCGGTCGGGCCCGAGTGATCCCCGATCTTCGCCTCGAGCCGGACTTCCTCAACCGTACCGGACGATTCACTCCGGAAAACACCAGCTCCCCGGTGAGCTTCCTGTGCGTGCCGATCAAGATCGAGGGCCGCATCGCCGGGGCACTGTCCGTCGATAAGCCGTTTATCTCCGAGCAGGCCCTGCAAGGCGATCTGACTTTTCTGGAGATCATCTCCGCATTCCTGGCCCAGGCGATCCAGATCAACCGCATGGTCCTGCGGCAGAAGGAAGAACTGCTGGAGGAAAACGCGCAGTTGCGCGCCCAGGTGCGCGATCGCTATCGCTTCGAGAACATCATCGGCGACTCACCGGCCATGCACGAAGTCTTCGCCACCGTCGGCCAGGTGGCCAACAGCCGCGCCACCGTGCTGCTGGCGGGCGAGACCGGCACGGGCAAGGAGATGATCGCCAAGGCCATCCACTACAACTCGCCGCGGCGCGACAAGACGTTCATCCGCGTCAACTGCGGGGCGCTGACCGGGACGCTTCTGGAAAGCGAGCTCTTCGGCCACGTGAAGGGATCGTTCACCGGCGCCATCCGCGACAAACAGGGGCGATTCGAAGCGGCCGACGGGGGAACGATCTTCCTGGACGAAATCGGCACCCTCGAGCCGCAATTGCAGGTCAAGCTCCTGCGCGTGTTGCAGGAAAGAGAATTTGAGCGCGTGGGAGACACGCAGACGCTCAAGGTGGACGTGCGCGTGATCGCCGCCACCAACGTGGATTTGCAGGAGGCGGTGGCCAAGTCCAACTTCCGCGAGGACCTTTTTTACCGGCTCAATGTGGTCAGCATTTACCTGCCGCCGCTGCGCAACCGGCGCGAAGACATCCCGCGGCTGATCGACTTTTTCCTGGACAAATACAACGCTCAAAACGAGCGCAAGCTGCGGCGCATCAGCCGCGACATGCTCAACGTGTTTTTGCGCTACCCGTGGCCGGGCAACGTGCGCGAATTGGAAAACGCCATCGAACGCGCCGTCGTCCTCAGCACCGATGAGGATTTCCACGAAGAACTGCTGCCCTTGAGCGTGCGCATGTTCGCCCAGCAGCGCCGGACCAGCCAGTCCAGCGAATCCATCGAAACCCTCACGCGCCGCCTGGCCGATCAGGCCATCAGCGACTACGAGCTGCGCGAAGGAGAGATTTATTCGCTGGTGATCGAACAGATCGAACACGCCCTGATCGACCGCGCCCTGGCCAAATGCAGCGGGGTGAAAACCAAGGCGGCTGATTTCCTGGGCATCAATCGCAACACGCTCAACAAAAAAGTCAAAGACCTGGGCATCGAAACAACCGATTGACCGCCGATTTCCGCCGATAGAATTGGGTATGCGCTACAAGTCCATCCTCCTCCTCGGCGCCCCCGGCAGCGGCAAGGGAACGCAGGGCAAAATCCTGGGCTCCATCCCCGGCTTCTACCACAGCGCCACCGGCGACATCTTCCGCTCGCTGGACCTGCAAAGCGAGATGGGCCGCGTCTTCTGGGAATACGCCGGCAAGGGCCAGCTCGTCCCCGACGAGTTGACCATCAAGCTCTGGAAGCAGTACGTCAAGCAGGTGGAACTGATCAACCAGTTCCACCCCCACGGCGAAATCCTGGTGCTGGACGGCATCCCTCGCAATCTCAAACAGGCCGAGCTTCTGGAAGACGCCATCGACGTGGTCAAGGTGATCCACCTGGTGTGCAGCGACGTGAGCAAGATGGTGGAGCGACTGCGCCGCCGGGCATTGAAGGAGAACCGTTTCGACGATGCCAGCGACGAAGTGATCCGCCAGCGCCTGGAGATTTACGAGCGCGAGACGCGTCCCGTGCTGGGGTTTTACCCTCCGGAGAGAATCGTGCGCATCGAGGCGACGCAGTCGATAATCCGCGTGCTGAGCCAGTTGATCGACATTCTGGTTCCCCTGAAGGAAGAGCACGACCGCGAGCAAACCGCGCCTGGGGCAGACCGGCTCGAGGACGAGCCGGCTCACGCGCGAGACTGAGCGCCGCTCGGGCGCGAAGATTCACACCTCATTCCGTCGGCGTCGCGCCAGCATGCCGATGCCGGCGATCACTACCAGAGACACCGCTGTCGGTTCGGGCACGGGCGACCACTCGACGGCGAAGGTGCCGGTCACGCCGTTAAACGCGCCGTCAGCCGTGCCGTATACATTGCCCGCGGCGTCGATGGTGTAGGCGATCGAACCGGTCCATGTGCCGGTGGCGGGCAGGAGCAACTGGAGGTCAACGGCCGAATCGGCCGTGCCGAACCAGAGCAGGGCCTGGCCGTCGCCGTAGCCGACTTGTTGGATGCCGTTGGTGCCGTTGGCCTGCGACTGGGTGAACCCGGTGAGGTTGGTGGGTTGGAGGTCGACGGCCGAATCGGCCGTGCCGGACCAGAGCAGGGCGTGCCAATTGCTAGCGCCGCTGTCATAGCCGTCGCCGACTTGCTGGGTGCCGCTGGTGCCTAACGCGTACGACGCGGTGAACCCGGCGAGTTTCGTCGGGTTCAGATCGACGGCCGAGCCGGCCGTGCCCGACCAGAGCAGGGCATGTGCGTTGTAGCCCGTCCCGCTGCCGGCGCCGTAGCCCACCTGCTGGGTGCCGTTGGTGCCGAGGGCGTACGACTGGTCGTACCCGCTGAGGTTGGTGGGTTGGAGGTCGACGGCCGAGGCGGCCGTGCCGGACCAAAGCAGGGCGTGGCTATTGTTGGATGCGGAGGTGCCGTAGCCGACGGTCTGACCGGCGGCGCCTCCGCTTACCGTCATTCCTCCCGCGAAGTTGCTCGGCAGGGTACAAGGGTAAAGCACGGTGCCGCTGTAGCTGGCCGCCCGCGCCGCCGGCGCGGCAATCCCCAGCAGTGCCAACACGGCGGCGATAACGATTCTAAAATGACGGCCAGAGGCGAAGTTCAATTGCATGGGTTTGTTCCCTCCCGTCTAAGCAAGCTCGAACGTTAAAAGTTGTTGAAGCGGAGGCTAGCCCGATGCCGCGTCCGGCGGGCGAGGAGGCCCACGCCGGCGAGGGCAACCAGGGAGAAAGATGCCGGCTCGGGGACGGCGGGAACGCCGACCGTGAAATCGTACCCCTTGTACAACTCAGCCGTGCTGGTCCACGAGATCTGCGTGAAAGTCCCGTGGAACTCGATCGTGCCGTTACTTTCCTCGCCATAGATCGTATTGCCGATCTGGGTGATCGAGGTGCCGCCATATTCGGCTGACGGGCCGCCGCTCTCGATGGTGATCGGCTGCGTGGTCTGGAACACGAAGGAGGCAGTGGTACTAGCGTTTCCGAGGCTCCAAATCGCCATAACCGGGTCGACGACGGGATTCGAGAAGGTAATAGTATCTACCACTGCATCGCCGCCGGTAAGGATGATGTAGCCGCCGCTCGTTAGTGGTGGATTGGAGACCATGCCGCCGCTGTAAGTGGTCGCCGGTTGCCAGCTCGGATAAGCACCGTCGCTACGCGGGGAATCGACCTCGCCGCTGTAGTCAACGTCGGTGCCGAGCGCGCTGATCGTCCCTGCGGCCGTGCCACCGGCAGGGTCGCCAATTGTGGAACTCGTCCATTGCGTCCAGTAGATCACGGAAGCGGAGGCAGGCGTGGCCGAAATGAGCGCCGCCGTCAAAGCAGCCGCCCCCAGAATGTTTCTGACTACGATCATATTCTTCGACACTTCGCGGCAGGCGGCTGCGAGCAATTCACGATATACATTCTTGACCCGGCGAATCGGCGTAAACATGCTAACCCTCCCCAAAGAAATTCCTCGATGTCCAATCAGCTCTGTTCCATTGTCCCTACACTGGCGGCATTGCCGACATCAAGGGAAATGCGGGCTTTTTGCAGCGGCAAAACGTGAAAATTTGCCAACTTGCCGCTGATCCCAGGACAGGATTTTGAGGCGTGAAGAATCAATACAATCAGCCGGCAAAAAGAACATGTTCCGGCATCTATTATAAAGAGGTCGCCGGCTGGCGCTGGGCGAAAGCGCAGGTGGGACCGGGCGGCGTATCGTCGCAAAATGGTAAGTCGATGCCGCAAACCAGCCGTTTAAGCTGGATAATTTAGTCGCCCGTTTTGCACGGGGCCTCGGCGTCCGTGCGGCTGCATTTCTTTTCACATGAAGTGGGCGGCGGAGCGAGTCGCTTTAGCTCTTCTTGTGCATCATGCCGAAGGGGGTGTCTAGGGTACCGTCTTTGTTGTAGGTCACGACCATTTCCTGACCGCTGTTCTTGATGGTGATCTTGTCGCCGCTAATGGTGTAGTCGCACTCGGTCTGGCCGACAGCGCTGATGAGATAGGCCTTGCCGGATTTGAACTCGATGCCAGCCATTCCGTTGTCGGCTTCGTACCTTCCCGACGGCTTTGAGCCGCAGCCGATGACGGTGAAGCTGGCGATCGCCAGAAATGAAGCTAAGAGCGCGCTGCGAAGTGCGGGTCGAATCATGATGCGTTCCTCCCAAAAAAGTGGCGAGCGATTGTAGGCGGCGAGTTTCGCTGCGGGTGGGAGGCGGGAGAAGAATTTTTGTTAGGCGGCGAACGAAATTGCAATCAGACCGGGAGATCGGGAGACAAGGAGACAAGGAACAGGTCAACCTGCGGCGGCGGGGATCAGGCGACGCAGAGCGGTGAGCGTACGCTGCAAAATCTCCTCGGGACTGCCATCGGCGGAAATGGGGATCAGCAATCCGGCGCGGGCGTAGAAGTCGATCAGGGGAGCGGTGCTCTTGTGATAGGCTTCCATGCGGACGCGAATGGATTCGGGGCGGTCGTCTTCACGTTGGACGAGCTTGCCGCCACATTGGTCGCAGATGCCCGCGACCTTGGGCGGGCGGGCGGTGACGTGGAAGACGGCTTTGCAGTTGGTGCAAGTTCGGCGGCCGCTGAGGCGGGCGATGATCTGCGGCACGGGGATCTCATAGCTGATGACGCCGTGGAGCGTAACGGACTGATCGTCCAGAAGCTGCTGAAGGGCTTGGGCTTGGGCGACGGTGCGGGGGAAGCCGTCGAGGAGGAAACCGCCCTGGCAGCGGAGGCAGCCGGCGCGTTCGCGCAGAATGTCCAGGACGGTGGCATCGGAGACCAGCTCGCCGCGGCGCATGGCCTCGAGGGCGACGACCATGGCGGGGGAAAGCTCGCATGGGCCGGCGGCGGCTTTTGCGGCGCGGAAGATGTCGCCGGTGGAAAGATGGCAGGCGCCTAGATTGTCAGCGAGCAATTCGGCTTGGGTGCCTTTGCCGGCGCCGGGAGGGCCCAGAAGGACCAAACGCCAGGGTCGGCCGGCGGGAATCGTAGGGGGCAGGTTGCACGCGGCCGACGGACCTTTGAGCCAGGCGGCACGATCGGGCTTCATGTTGACATCACTCATGGGATTAGTTGCTAGTTGCTGGTTCCAAGTTGCTGGTGAAATCAAGTTGCCGCTACGTTCCTGGCAACCAGCAACCAGAAACTAGCAACTCATTCTTAGGCCCGGCTCAGGTACTGGCCGGTTTCGGTGCTGATCTTAATCTTCTCGCCGATCACAATAAAGCCGGGGACGCGGGTCTTGAGTCCGGTTTCCAGCGTGGCTTCCTTGAGCTGGTTGGTGGCGGTGGAGCTTTTGATCACGGGGGGGGTGTCCTTCACCTCCAAATCGACGGCGGCGGGAAGGTCGTAGGCGACGACCGTGCCGTCGTGAAACTGGGCGGTGAATTCCGTGTTGGGTTTGAGGTAAAGAATGTCGTCGCCAAAAACTTCCTTGGGGACGGCGGTCTGGTCGTAGGTTTCCATGTCCATGACGACGTGGCCGGAAGCGTCGGAGTAGAGGTATTCCACGTGTCGGCTGTCGAGCGTGGTGGTTTCGATGTCATCGGTGGCGCCGACGCGTTTGTCGAAGATGGTGCGCTTGGCGATGTCGCGCAGCTTGAACTGGACCTTGGCGCGCAGGTTGCCCGGGGTGTTATGGTCGGCGGCGGTGACGACGTACAGTTTGCCGTCGATGATGACCGCCTGACCCCGACGAATATCGCTGGCTCGCATGGCAAGTCCTTCTTGTGTAATACGATTGCGCGCAATCGAGGGTCAAGAAATGTAACCGGCCTGCCGCGGGGCGTCAAAGGGGGCAAATGGAGTTGCGGGTTGTTAGTTGCCGGAAAGAGGCGGCAAAATATCTTCGATTTCCAGAGCGGATTGCGGGCGTTGGCGGTTGGCTTCTTCCAATTTTTCGCGACTGGAGACGACGCAGACGGCCGTCTGAGAGGCGTGGGATTCGAATTGCTCGATCAGCACGCGGCGAATGTGGGGGAGTGTGGCGGCGAGCATGGCGGAATGGCGGGCTTCGCGGCGCTGCGGCGTGTCGCCCGTGAGGTAACGCCCCAGCGCGATGCCGCCGGCCTGCGTGGGACGGATGGGGCGCTCGCCTTCCTTGGCGGTGCCGATGATCGAGCGGTCGACATCGGCTTGGGTCCAGTCGGCGTTGCGGACGTGGCCCAGGGCGGCGGCGTAGACGTCGAGCGTGCGCACAATCCAGGGGTCGCGGTAGGAGTGGAACGACCAAAGTTGGCTGTTGCCGTTGTAGCCGCAGCCGCCGCCGTAGGCGCTGCCTTTGAATCGGACTTCGTCCAGGACGTAATTGAGGCTCAGCAGTCGCGCGGCGACGGCCAGGAGCGGGGCATCGGCGTGCGAGATATGCGGGGCGGGCATGGCGGCGGTGCAGTAGGCGACGTTCATGGGGGCGGCCAGGCCCTGCCGCGGCGGAGTTGAGAAGGGCGAAAAACCCAGGGGAAGATCGGCGATTGGCGCATCGGACATGGCGGCCGTCCAATCGGTCAGGTTGCGGCGGAGCAGGTCCAGCACCTTGGCACTGCCGGTGAAGCTGGCGGCGACGCGGGCGCGATTGAGCAGAAATGAGCGGATGGCGTCGAGGGATTCGATAGTGGGGGCGACGTTGTCGGCGGTGATCTTTTCCATGAACTGGATTTGCGGAAGACCGCCGGTGATCTGATTGAGGTGGGCTTCGGGATTGAAACCGCGGGCGGCGTGGCGCAGGGCCAGGCCCATGCCGTCGTGGGTGGGGCGCATGCGCTGCTGGGCGCGGGATTGCAGCAGCACGTCTTGCAGTCGTGAGGAATCGCGCGGATCGAGGGCGAACATGAGATCGCGTAAGACGGCCAGTGCCCGCTCGGCGTTGTCGTCGAGGAACTTGATGCCGAAGATGCCGTGGCGAAGGAGCCGTTGGGGATCGTCGACGCGCGTGGAGAAGGCGGTGGTGAAGGAGACGCCGCCGGTGTAGGCGGCGATGCGCTGGGCGACATGGACGTAATCCTGGCCGGCAGCGCCCATTTTCTGCACGCAGGCGCCGTAAAGCGGCAGGTACGGATACAGGTGGGCGGGGAGTCCGGTGAGGTCGAAGGCGACAATTAAATAATTGACGCCGTTGGCAAAGACGTCGTTGACCAGGAGGGTGGCGCCGCCGGGCAGGGTTTCGACGGTGGTGGGGATATGCCGGGGCTTGGGGGGCAGATCGGCGACGCGAAGCTGTGGCAGAGTGGCTAGGGCCTGGGGCGAATTGGGCGCGGCCAGAGCGGCGTCGAGGGCCTCTTGATTAGCGGCGATGTGCTGGAGCTGATCGGGAGACAAAGACGCCTGGAGCTTGCGCATTTTTTCGGCGAACTCGGCGTCGCTGCGGGCCTGGAGTTGCGGATCGGGCTGCACGATCAGGGTGAGCCGATGGGGATTGTCCAAGAGCTTGCGGCGGATCAGCTCGCCAAAGAGCTGGGGATTTTGGGCGAAATCGCGTTGGAGTTGGCGCAGGTGCTGGTCGGCGAGGAAGAGGGCCAGGGGATCGCCGCCGTGGGGCCAGAGGCTGATGGCCGCGCCCATCAGATGGAGCGGGTAGGTGGGCGTGATCTCCAGGTGGTGATACATCAGTTGCTGGATGGCGGCGTCGAATTGCTCGCGCGGCACGGCGTGGCGGGCAAATTGGTCCAGGAAATGGAGCACGAGGGTTTCGACGTCGGCTCCCCGCTGCGGCTCGGAGCCCTTGAGACCGACGTTGAAGGTGCTTTCCTGGCCGTTGGCCCAGAAGCCGCTGTGAGACAGATCCTCGCCGAGCTTGGCATCGATCAGGGCCTTACGCAGGGGGGCGGCCTGGTTGCCGAGCAGAATGCGGTCCAGAGCGCTGAAGGCGAAGAGCTCGGGCACGTCCGTGGCGGAGCCGACCAGCCAGCTTAGGATGATGAAGGTCTTGGCGGCGGTCTGGTCGGTGGGCGCGACGGGATAGGCGTCGCTGAGCTTTCGCGGCCCAGTCCAGCGCGGCTGGGGCGGCAGGTGCGGAGGAAGATCCCTGCGCGTGAATCCGCTGAGGCGGTCGCGCAGAAAGCTCAGGTGGTCGGCGGTGGGAATGTCGCCATAGAGAAAGATGAAGGCGTTGCTGGGGTGGTAATGGAATTGGTGGAAGCGGCGCAGGCCGTGCCAGGTGAGCTGGGGGATGTGGTCGGGATCGCCGCCGGCATTCTTGCCCAGGGGCGTGTCGGGCCAGAGGTTCTTTTCGATCAGATCGTAGACCTTGGTCTGGGGGTTGGAGAGGGCGCCTTTCATTTCGTTGTAGACGATCCCCTTGATGATCAGATGGCCGTCCTTGTCGAACTCCAGGTGATGGCCCTCGCGCTGGAAGGTTTGCTCGGTGAGCAGGGGGTGGAAGACGGCATCCCAGTAGACCTCGGCGAGGTTGAAAAAATCCTGGCGGACGTTGCTGGCGACGGGGTAGACGGTGTAGTCGCTGCCGGTCATGGCGTTGATGAAGGTGGCCATGCTGCTCTTGAGCATCTCGAAGAAGGGGTCCTTGACCTGGTATTTGTCTGAGCCGGCCAGGACGCTATGCTCCAGGATGTGGGGGACCCCCGTGTCATCCGGCGGCGGGGTGGGGAAGCAGATGGAAAAGAGGTTTTCGGCGTCGCTGTTGGACAGATGCAGCATGCGTGCGCCGCTGACCTGGTGCAGCAGTTCGATGGCGGTGCTGCGCAGATTCGGCAGTGGGGTGACGCGGCGGACGAGAAATCCGTCGATGATCTCGCCTGGGGTCATGGGCCGGCCATGTTATGCCAGAGAGCCGGGCGAAAACAGAGAGGGAGATGCGAATCGCAAATTCCGGCTCGGCGGTGCAAATCGCGGCGTTCGGCGGGGCGGCCATCTATCAGCGGCACAAGCAAACGACCCCGTCAAGGCCCTTCGGTACGAATGACGGCGATGGCGTCCCGCTCTGTCCGATAAAGTAAAGTTTTCCAGGCTTGCCATCCGATAATCTCGATGGATGCGCCCTGCTGCGCTGCGGCGCGGGGCAGCATGCATCTCGGATTAGGCCGACGCAGCGGCCTTTGCCCGCGCAGAGAGCGGGCGCCAAGCCAAGGAAGGTCTTCCATGCGGACCATCGCCATCATCAACCAGAAGGGCGGTTGCGGAAAAACCACCACCAGCATCAACCTGGCCGCCTGCCTGGCACGACTGGGACAAAAAACGTTGCTTGTGGATATGGACCCCCAGGCCCACTGCGCGGTGGGACTGGCGGTGCCGGAGGAACAGATCGAACGCACCATCCTGGATGCGCTGATCGAGGAGCGCGACGGAACGCCGGCGCGCTTGTTGGATACGGTGTGGCAGATCGCCAGCGATTACGATTTGGCGCCGTCGAGCATCAAGCTGGCGGCGTTCGAGCAGATGTTCGCCGGGCGGCCGGGGCGCGAGGACCGGCTCAAGAACGCTCTGGCGGGCGTCACCGGCACCTACCGGTGGTGCATTTTGGATTGCCCGCCGAGCGTGGGGCTGCTGACCTTCAACGCCCTGCGCGCCTGCGACGAAGTGATCGTTCCCGTGGAGACGGGATATTTCAGCCTGCACGGTCTGGCCAAGATGATGCAGACGCTGGAGCTGATGAAGGAACAGTGCAGCAAGGACATTCAGATTCGCATCCTGCCGACGTTGTACGACACGCGCACGAAGCTGGCGCGCGAGGTGCTGTCGGAATTGCGGAACAAGTTCCGCGATTACCTGATGCTGAGCACGGTGAATTTCAACACGAAGCTGAAGGAAGCCGCGAGTTTCGGCCAGCCGATCACGGAGTACGACCCGGGCAGCCGGGGGTACAAGGACTTTTTGAATCTGGCGCGCGAGTTGATGGGCCAGCAACCCGTGGCGGTCCAGACCGCGGCGCCGGAGGCGCTGTCGCGTCCCGCGGAGCTGGTGCAGCGGGCCAAGCAGTTGGCCCAGTTGACCAACCTGCAGTTTGGCAAGAACACGATTACGGCGCAGGCGGTGGCGGAAGCGGCGGGAGCGGGGGCCGCCGCGGCGACGGATGCGGCGATGGCGGGATCGGCCTTGGCGCCGGCTACTGCCCTGGGCGGCAAGCCCATGGTGGCGACGGCCTCACGGTTGGAAGAGTCGGCCGAGGCTGCGCCGGCGGAAGGGAACGGCAACGGCAACGGCAACGGCGCTGCGACCGCGGCCGGGGCGGCGGCGTCGGCCGCGCAGGGGGCCGCCAAGACCACGGCGCAGAAGATCGCCGAGTTCTATGGCGTCAAGCAGGTAGGCGGCGAGGTGATTTTTGCGGCGCGATTCGATACGGCCAAGAAGGTGCTGATCGCCGGCGACTTCAACAACTGGTCGCCGATGTCCACGCCGATGATCAACCGCGGCCGGCCGGGCGAGTTCTGGATGTGCCTGCCCTTGCGGCCGGGGCGGTACCGCTACCGCTTCGTGGTCGACGGCAAGTGGATGACCGATCCCCACAACAGTTACGTCGAGGCCAATCAGTTCGGAGAACTGAACAACGTGATCGAAGTCAGCTAAGCCGTGGTCATCATGGACTCGAAGCGCACGCTCAGCGAGATCAGCCACCTGTTCCTCAGCGAGATGCGTCAGCGTCAGACGGGGCAACGGGCTGCGCCGCCTCGCGTCGGGCCGCCCAAAGCGCAGACCCATGCGGCTGGATCATCGGCGGCGGGGGGCGGGGATATCCGCTCTGAAGCATTTGCAGCCGCGGCGGAATCTCTGGAGACCGATGCGGCACAGCCGGGCGGAGCCGGGCACGTCGCGGTGTCGGTCGTCTTGGGGTCGCATCTGGCGGATGATCCGGGTCAGCGGATGCGGCAGTATGCACGGCACCTGGCGGCCGAGTGCGGGCGGGTCGGGTTGATCGAGGTTGACAGCGGGGAATTCCTGCTGGCCTGCTTCGAGGCCGGCGGCGGCGAGCCCACGGCCACGGCCACGCTCGAGCAGCTCGACGGCCGGAAAATGAGCGAGGCCCTGGCGGAGATGTCCTTCGACGTCGGCCGCTGGCTGATCTGCCTGCCCAATCCGCGCAGCGCCGAGTCGCGTCAACTGCTGAAAATGGCGCCGCACTGGGTGCTGCTGACGACGGCGGAGCACGATGGAGTGGTGGCAACGTACCGGGCGCTCAAGGGCTACAGCGAGCTGGGCAAGCCGCGGGTGTCGCTGGCGGTGCTGGGTGCGCGTCACGAGGCGGAAGCGGCGGCGGTGTTCCACAAGCTGGATGCGGTGGCGGGGCAGTTCTTGGGCTGCCGGATGCAAGCGGAGGCGGCGGTACGTCCCGTGGCGCTTGTGGCGGAGCACGTGCTGCTGCATTGCCGTGCGGCCAAGGGACAGCCAACTGGGGCAGGGCCGCAGTGGCGAATCCTGGGCGATTTTCTGGCCAACGCGGTGGTGCCGGACGTGGATCAGGGGATTACCGAGGCGGCGGCGACGATGAAGTGGGCCGAGGAGATGCCGGCGGCGCCAGTGCCAACGGCGCCCTTGGCGGCAACGCAGGGGCAAGAGGCGATGAGGTCTGCTGTGAATCTGGGCGGCGAGGAGCCGATTGATGAAGTGATCGATCTGCCGGACGGGAGCGAGGAGTCGATTTTGACGGTGATCGTGAGCCGCGGCGGAGCCGCGGGACAGTGGGTGCAGTGCCCCATCAAGCCGCCGACCTGCCCGCAGGCGGTGCTGGCCGTGGGGCGGGATCATCGACTGGTCCTGGTGGCGGTGGCGGGACGCGGACTATCTCAGCTTCGCCGTATCGGCCTGGCGGCGCGATGGATGAACGAGAACCGCGAGCTGATCCGCATGGCCCTGCCGCAACTGGCGATCGATGCGCACCTCCTGCCGTGCGTTCACCTCTTGGTGGATCAGGCGGATGTCTCCGCCCAGCAGCTTGGGGCGCTGTTGGCCAGCCAGACGGTAACGGTGCAGGCATATCGCAAGGTCCGCTGGGGACAAAAGCGCGGGCTGCTGCTGGAAGCCGCGTGACGCGACTTGGCGGCCGGCGTAAAATAAGTCGCATGTCCGGGGCGTCTGATCCACTCCAATCAATCCCACCAGATTCGCTGGCCGCCCATCGCGGCAGGAGGTCCCCATGAGACGGATTGGCACCGGCGCGTTTTGCGGTCTCCTGGTTGCGGCCGTGCTGATGCTCGCCGTGCGCGTGTTGGCCGGTGCGGGCCATCCCGAGGAGGGGGACCTGGGCAGGCCGGTGACGCTCACCGGCCAGCTCGTCGACGTTTGTTTCATCGTCACCGACGGCCAGGCCGGCGGGCCCGATCATGCCCAGTGCGCCTCCGATTGCCTGGCGGCGGGGCTGCCGGCGGCTATTTTGCCGGATGGCGCCAGCGACCCGGATGAGCTGCTGTATCTGCTGACTAATCCAACGGCGCTGGCATCCTGTGCCGGCAAGACCATCAAGGTGGAAGGGATGCAGCTCGATCACAAGCACGCCATCGACGTCAGCCGGCTGTGGGTCAAGGACGGCCAGCAGTGGACCGAGGTGCAACTGAAGGATGCTCCGCATCGGCTGCATGCCCCCGGGCCATCCGCGGGCGGCGTCGGGGCCGAGGCGCCGCAGACTGATTGGCGCGTGCCCGCCCGTGCGGCGCACATGCCCAATCCCATGCCCAGCGACGCCCAGTCCCTGGCCGTCGGCAGGGCGCTCTACGTGGCCCAATGCCAGGCGTGTCACGGCGCCGCCGGGCACGGCGACGGACCCGTCGCCGCCAGCCTCGACAAGAAGCCGCCGGACTTTTCCGACCGGCGCACGTGGCAGCAGAGCGACGGTTCCCTGTTTTGGAAAATCTCCGAGGGTCACCGGCCGATGCCGTCCTGGCGGCCCATCGTTTCTGAAACCGACCGCTGGAACGTGGTGAACTATCTTCGCACCCTTGCCCCGCGGGCCGGCGAAGCGGCGGCGCCGACCACGCGGCCGTAGGCGCCGGGGGGCGCTATTCCGCGGATTCGGGCGGCGGTGGAACAACGCTATCAATGTCGCCGGCTTCGGAGGCGCCTTCGAAATCCATCAGGAAATGGATGTTGCTGAGTCGTTCCTCGCCAACGTGTTTGCGAAGAATGCTGCGGGCGCGGCGGACGCTGGTGCGGCGCGAGACGTGCATCAGCACCACGTCGCGGTTCTTGAGTTTGGCCAAAGCCTCGGCGAAGTGATCGACGTGAAGATGCCGGCCGAGCTTGGCCTTGGATTTGTGCTCGGCGTCGAAGAAGGTGCATTCGGTGATCAGGACCTCGGCGTTCTGCACATCGGGATGGTCGAAGACGGCGCCCATGGCGGTATCGCCCAGGAAAGCGACCAGGGGGACTTCCACGCGGTATTGGATTTCCACGCCGCGCTTGCGCATGGCGGCCAGCTCCGGACCGGGCAGGCCCACGTACTCTTGCTTGAGTTTTTCGCGCACGCTGACCAGGGAATAGCCGAGGCTGCCGGCGCCGTGATGAGTGGCGAAGCAGCGGATGATAAAGTCGCGGCGGACCTCGTGGACGTCGCCGGGGGACATGGGGACCAAGGTGTAAGGGGTGGCTTGCCGCTCGATCTCGCGCCAGCACATGAGGAGCGATTCCACCGGGCGGCTCAGGTCGCGCGGCAGAAGGACCGTGCCTGGCTTCATCCCCTGAAACGCGCGCTGCGACAGGTAATACGGCAAGCCGGCGATGTGATCCATGTGGCCGTGGGTGATGCAGACGATGTCGCTGGTCAGGGCAAAATAGGGGCAGCGGCCGATGTCGAAGCAGACGTTGAGCTCGGGGATCTGCACCAGGGTTTCTTCACCAGCCACGCTGTAGCCGATGACGTGAATCTGCCCCAGCGGAATCCTGGCAAATCGCTGAACGAGAAACGACTTTTCCGCCATGGCGGCAAAGTAATCGCCCATGGCGGCGGTGTCGAGTTTGCGCCAGCGGCTTTTGAAGATTAATCGCTCCCCGTCACCCGCCCGCTGCGCTAAAGGCGGATGTGGCGCGAGCGGATGCGGTGCTGTTTTACGTACTGGGCGAGCATGGCGATGTAGCTGGTGCGGATGAGGGGTAGGTCGGCCAAGCCCAGGGCTTGGCGCGCGGCCATTACCTGGCTTGCCGAAGGTCCCTCGATTTCCACGAATGTGCCCAGATGCGGCAGCTTGTCCAATTCCACTTTGCACTTACGAAAAGTCCACGATTCGCGGCGTTTTTCAAAGGAGAGCGTCGGCTGATACCCTAGATTCTCCAATAGGCGCCGAGCGGCTTTGGGGTTGTCCACGGCGAATTGGGTCTCATCGCGTTGCTTGAGCCGGCCGGGCCGCATCGGGCCTTTGAAGGTGAGGATGCAGGTGCGTTTGCCGGATTGGTCACGAACGATGCGGATACGCAGGCCGCTGTCGGCTTTGCGCAATTTCGCGTCGCGTGTGTCGAAAAACTGGTTGATCTCCAGCACCGAGCCGACTCGCTTCCCGCCGCCCGCCCCGAGCTTTTGACGCAGCGGCCGCAATTGCGGGACCTTCATCTTGGCTTCGATTTCAATCGGCATCTCAAAGACCGGCCCGAGGACGGGCCGGCTCCATTTACCCATTAACCGTTCCTAAAACAGGCCGGCTCCATTTGCCTGTTGAGCCGGCCCGTCCTCGGGCCGGCCTTCTCCTACGCTACCGGACGACGAAGTTGACCAGCTTCTTTTCCACGTAAAGTTCCTTGACCACGGTTTTGCCGGCCAGGTGGGGCTGGACGTTGGGCACTTGGCGGGCGGCTTGCACGACGGCATCCTTGGCGGCGTCGGCCGGCACCGTGACGGTGCCGCGGAGCCTGCCGTTGACCTGCACGGCCAATTCCATGGTGGCATCGGTCAGCTTTGCCGGATCGAACTTGGGCCAGGGATGTCGAGCCAGGCTCTGCTCGCGGCTCAGGCCGCTCCAGATTTCCTCGGCCAGGTGCGGCGCGAACGGGGCCAGAAGCAGCGTGAACGTCTGGGCCAGTTCCCGCGGCACGGCATCCAGGCGGCCGATTTCGTTGTTGAGCATGATGAGCTGCGCGATGGCCGTGTTGAAACGCAGGGACTCGATGTCTTCGCCGACCTTCTTGATGGTGCGGTGCATCTGGCGGTCCAGGGCGTCGGGGATTTCTCCCGCAACGACAGATGCCTTTTTGCCAGATTCATCGTCTCCAATGAGATTGCGATGGACGCTGTTCAGGAAGCGCGACATGCCGATGATGTCGCGTGTGTTCCACGGCTTCTGGGCTTCCAGGGGGCCCATGTACATCTCGTAGAGGCGGAAGGTGTCGGCGCCGTAGTCGGCGACGATCTGGTCGGGATTCACCACGTTTCCGCGGCTCTTGCTCATCTTGAAACTGCGGGCATCGACGCGAATCTTCGCGTCGGCCTTGAGGACGCAGCCATCCGGGGTTTTTTCCACCTCGTCCTCGTCGATGCGCTTGCCGGTGAGTCTGGCGCCGGTTTGCTTGTGGAAGGCAATCATTTTGACGCCGTCGGCGTGGGCCTCTTCGCTCAGGTCGCGCAGATCGGAAAGGCTAATGAGCTTGCCGCCGTCGTCCGTAAAGACGTGGTATTCCGTCTCGCCCAGGATCAGGCCCTGGTTGACCAGGCGTGTAAAAGGCTCGGGCGTCCCGACGTGGCCCAGGTCGTACAGCACCTTGTGCCAGAAGCGCGCATAGAGCAGATGCAGCACCGCGTGCTCGACGCCGCCGACGTACAGGTCCACCGGCATCCAGTAACGCTGTTTTTGCGGGTCGACGAAGCAAATAGGGTTTTGCGGGTCGATGAAGCGCAGGTAATACCAGCAGCTTCCGGCCCACTGGGGCATGGTGTTGGTTTCGCGGACGGCGGCCAGGCCGTCGACTTTCACGTTCACCCAATCCTTGGCCTTGCTCAGCGGCGGCTCGGGCGTGCCCGTCGGCTTGAAATCGTCCAGCTCCGGCAGGGTGACGGGGAGCTGATTTTCCGGGACGGCAACGGCGTTGCCCTGGCCATCCAGAACAATGGGGAACGGCTCGCCCCAGTAGCGTTGGCGGCTGAAGAGCCAATCGCGCAGCTTGTAATTGACCGACCGATGCCCGACGCCCTCGGCGTCCAGCACTTCGGTGATTTGCTCCTTGGCCTTGGGCGTGGGCAGGCCGTCGATGACCGGGGAATTGACCGCGATGCCGTCTTCCTCGAAGGCTCTGTCCGCCGGAGCCTGGCCGTCGGCGGGCTTGACCACGACGCGGATGGGAAGGTTGAACTTTTTGGCGAACTCGTAGTCGCGCTGGTCGTGGGCCGGGACGGCCATGATGGCGCCGGTGCCATAGCCCATGAGGATGTAGTCGGCGATCCAGATGGGGATTTTTTCATCGTTGACGGGATTGATGGCGTAGCCGCCGGTAAAGACGCCTGATTTGTCCTTGGCTTCGGCCAAACGGTCGCGCTCGCTCTTGGCGGAGACGGCTTGGCGATAGGCGTCCACCTCCGCGCGCTTTTCCTGCGTGGTAATGCGGTCGACCAAAGCGTGCTCGGGGGCCAGGACCATGTAGGTGGCGCCGTAGAGCGTATCGGGACGCGTGGTGAAGACCGTGATGGCTTGGTCGTCGATGCCGTCAATTTCGAAATCGACTTCAGCGCCGACGCTCTTGCCGATCCAGTGGCGCTGCATTTGCTTGATGGGATCGGGCCAGTCGAGGTCGTCCAGGTCGGCCAGGAGGCGGTCGGCGTAGGCGGTGATACGCAGCATCCACTGGCGCATGGGTTGCTTGACGACGGGGAAGCCGCCGACTTCGCTCTTGCCGTCGATCACCTCCTCGTTGGCCAGCACCGTGCCCAATCCCGGGCACCAGTTGACGGGGACTTCATCCATGTAGGCCAGGCGATGGCTGTCGATCACATCCTGCCGCTCGGCTTGGGAAAGCTCCTTCCAGGAGCGCTCGATGCGCATCTCGCCGGTGATGGCCTCCAAGCCCTCCTGCGTGGGATTGCCGCGAACCGAGCCATCGGGCCCGACGACCAGATTCTCGTTTTGCAGTTCATTGAGCAGGTGGGCGATGGGCTTGGCCTTCTGGTCGACGGGATCGAAATAGCTGTTGAAAAGCTGCAGGAATATCCACTGGGTCCAGCGGTAATAGTCGGGGTCGGTGGTGTCGATTTCGCGGTCCCAGTCGTAGGAGAGGCCGAGCATTTGGATTTGGCGACGGAAGGTGGCAATGTTCTGCTCGGTGGTGATTTTGGGATGGATGCCCTGCTTGATGGCGTACTGCTCGGCGGGAAGTCCGAAGGCATCCCAGCCCATGGGGTGCAGGACGTTGTAGCCGCGCATGCGCAAATAGCGGCTGTAGATGTCGGTGGCGGTGTAGCCTTCGGGATGGCCGACGTGAAGGCCGGCCCCGCTGGGATAGGGGAACATGTCCAGGATGTAGGCCTTGGGCATGCGGCCGGCGTCGGCGGGCTCCAGGGCCCGGAAGCTGCGGTTCGCCAGCCAGTATTGCTGCCATTTCTTCTCAATCGCCGTGAAGTTGTAGGGCATGGGAGCCAATATAACGCCACCGGAAGTGGTCAAACAGGGCTTGGGGGGCGTGCGACGCCCAGCCCGGGTTTCCGGCATATTTTTTCTAATTTCACACCGCATCGTTCCGATAACTAGATTGGGAGGCAGCGTCATGTTGACCTTGCAGGGCAGGCGGAGCGTCCAAAGCGACCACGACGGCGGGATCGAGCGGCGTCGGGGGCTGCGCATCCGTCAGCAGCGGCCCATCAAGGTGTACGAGCCGACGGCCTCGCGCTACTTCGGCGGACAGACGCATGATGTCAGCTCGATGGGGCTGCGGCTGGAACTGCCGGCATCCGTGCCCCTGCGCCCGGGCAAACTGCTCAGTATTCACGTCGGGCTGGACGAAAAAGGCCAAGCCCTGGCCAACCGCCGCCAGATGATTCCCGCGCGCGTGGTGTGGGTGGACCGCGCCGCCGATGAATCGTCCCGCACCCTGCGGGCGGGCGTGGAATTCTTGGCCAGCATCTCCGCCGAACTCGATGCGGCGTGATACAGACAAGACAAGCAGACAAGCAGACAAGCAGACAAGCAGACAAGCAGACAAGCAGACAAGCAGACAAGCAGACAAGCAGACAAGGAGACAGGGAGACAAGGAGACAAGGAGACAAGGAGACAGGGAGGAGCCTTTGGGCTTCCCCACGAACGGTGGGCGCGCCGAACGGGTTGTTTCAGGCTGCCTCGAACGATTCGGGGCTGACATAGCCTAACGAACTGTGCAATCGGTTGCGATTGTAGAACACCTCAATGTATTCAA
>Ga0208687_1000175_pt1 | contig 63769 bp, 59 predicted proteins | sample June2015DPH_6_10_FD_184695 | JGI IMG/M metagenome (GOLD analysis project Ga0208687, IMG submission 184695) | Peatland microbial communities from SPRUCE experiment site at the Marcell Experimental Forest, Minnesota, USA - June2015DPH_6_100... | ecosystem: Environmental > Terrestrial > Soil >...
TGAGTACTATTCCCAGGGGTCGGTCTTCTGTCTGGCCTCCATTGAAGAAGGTCTCGCCATGGTCCAACCCCAGGCCATGGCTTGCGGTTTGCCGTTAATTATCACCACCAATACGGGCGGGGCCGACCTGGTCCGGGAAGGCCGGGAGGGTTTCATCCTGCCCATTCGGGATGTGGCGGCGCTTAAGGAGAAGATCCTCTATTGTTACGAGAACCCGGAGGAGGCCCGCCGCATGGGGGAAGCCGCCCGGGAGCGGGTGCGGACCGGGTTCACCTGGGCGGATTACGGCGACAAGATGATGGCCTGCTATCGGAGAATCCTGGCCGGTGAGGGAGCGGACCAGGCGCTTTCGGGTGAAAATGCCGGGGCGGTCCGGATGGGGGATAGCTGAGAGCCGATGGTCCAATCTGCCCGGCAGGACTGGCTGGCCCAGCACCGCCGCCAGAGGAAAGGGCGGTTGCAAGGGGCCGCTTACTTCTTTTTACGCCCCCTTTATTCCCGGCGCTATTCCGGTATTATTCAATTATTCATAATGGGCTTTAGGTCTATTATCCGATTTGAGGTAATCCTTTGAATTCTGGATATCCGCAACGAATCTTATTCTATCGCATCGGCCAGATAGGCGATACGGTGATTGCTTTGCCGGCCATGTGGGCTATTCGCCGATATTTCCCCAAGGCCTTCATGGCGCTGCTTTATGATCAGCACGCCGGCAGAGATTACCCCCAGGCATTAAGAACCTTACCGGAACGAGGATTATTCGATGAGTTCTTTTCCTATCAGGCTAACCATGACGGCGCGGCTTTGGGGAAAATTATCAGGGTTGTCCCTCAGATACGCCGTAAGCAATTTGATACTTTAGTTTACCTGGCCCCGCGCTTTCGCAGCAAGCGGCAGATTTGGCGCGATATGGTCTTCTTTCGATTGAGCGGAATTACCCGGTTCATCGGACATAGAGGAATGATAGCTTTCAACAAACTCAAGGGCGGAATGCCCTTGCCTTACCTCGATCATGAGGCCGACCATCTTTTGAGCCGTCTCGGCCGGTCAGGAATTCCGGTGCCGCCGCCGGACCAGGGCTGCATGGACCTGCTCCTGACGGAGACGGAGGTGAACCAGGCGAAAGATTGGCTCACCAATCATCCCGGGCTTAATGAACCAAGGATTCTGATTGGCATAGGGGTAGGCGGCAAAAATCCAGCGCAGGTTTGGCCAAGAGAACGGTTTGCGCAACTAGGCCGCTATCTAATAGACCAATTAGCCGGGGCGCCGGTCATTTTTGGAGGTCCTGAGGACCGGGAATTAGGGAATAGTTTGATAAACGAGTGGAGGGCCGGGGCCAATGCGGCGGGAGAGTTGACTGTTAGACAGGCAGCCGCGGCCTTGTCGTTTTGCCGTCTTTACGTAGGGAATGACACCGGTCCCATGCATCTGGCGGCCGCGGTCGGCACCCGGTGCGTCGGCATCTTTTCTGGAAGAAATTTCCCTGGACAATGGCATCCATATGGGCCCGGCCATATAGTTTTGCGGGCCCGGGTTGCCTGTGAAGGCTGCAGGCTCATCGGTTGTCACCATGACCTGGCTTGCCTCAAGCTGATAAGCGTTGGGGATGTCGTAAAAGCTTGTGATAAGGCTTTAAACAATGAAATTTATAATAAATAGGACAATTAATGAAAATTCTTTACGTTACTAGTTATTATAGCCCGGCTTATGTCTATGGGGGTCCCGTTAAGAGCGTCTCATCAATGTGTAAGGCTCTATCGAGTCTCGGGGCGGAAGTTACTGTCTTCACCACCAACGCAAATGGCATGAAGCGGTTAGAGGTTCCTTTGGAACAGGAAATCCAAGTTGAAGGAGTTAAAGTTTATTATTACCCCGTTGTTCCATTTTCCCCTCGAAGTTATTTTTATTGCCCGAAGTTGGCTCAAGCGTGCCAAAAAAAGACTGCTCAATACGATTTAGTGGTCTTGGAGACCCTTTATACCCATGCAATGGGACCGGTGGTGGCTGCATGTTTGCATGCCAACGTCCCCTATATAGTGTCACTGCGCGGTCAACTCCTTCCCTGGTCCTTGCGACAGAAAAAATGGAAGAAGCGTCTTTACTTGGCGTTGCGGGGGAGACCTCTTCTGGACCGGGCCGCCGCTCTCCATTGCACCGATTATGGAGAAGCCGGGGCCGCGGCCAGTCTGGGTTTGCGCTCTCCCGCTTTTACCGTCCCAAACGGAGTGGATGCCTCACGTTTCTGTTGTTTGCCTGAGAGAGGGGGGCTCCGCCGAGATTTGGGGATTCCCATGGATGCCGCAGCTTTACTCTTCTTGGGACGCTTACACCGGAAGAAACGGCCGGATATCGCAGTGGAGGCCCTGGCGGCTTCACAGGGATTGACGCAAGAGGTGCATTTAGTGTTGGCTGGGCCTGATGATGAAGGTTTGGCGTCCTTGCTTCAGGCGCAGGCGCAACGAACTGGCTGCGCCAGTCATCTGCATATAACGGGGCTCCTCCAGGGTGAGGAGGTGTTGCAGGCCCTGACAGATACCGACCTCCTACTGATGCCGTCGGAGCCGCAGTCTGAGAATTTCGGGATGTCAGCCATAGAGGCCATGGCCGCAGGGCTACCTATATTGGCCTCTGCGGGTGTGCCGGTAGGGCGCTGGGCTGAGGAAGCCGGGGCGGGGTTGGTGGTGCCCTGCCGAAGCCAAGACTTTGCCCGGGCAACTCGTGATCTTTTATCACAACCGGCTCAGTTGCAAAAGATGGGAGAGCGAGGCAGGCGGTTAGTAAAAGAACGCTTTGATCTTCCGGTGGTGGCCAGGCAAATGTTGGCGCAATTTCAGGCGGTTATCACTACAGGAAAACCGTTACCATATTAGCTAAGGACAATAAGAATGTATCTTCTTGGAATCAACGCTTTCCATGGCGACTCTTCAGCCTGTCTCATTAAAGATGGCGAACTTATCGCAGCAGTAGAAGAAGAGAGGTTCCGGCGCATTAAACATTGGGCCGGTTTTCCTCGAGAGTCGATTAACTATTGCTTAAATGCATCGCAAATAGGAATTAGTGACGTAGATATGGTCGCGGTTAACCGGCGCCCCTGGGCTAACTGGCACCGAAAGCTATTTTATGTCATTTCCCAGAAACCCAGCTTGAAATACGTATGTGAGCGGTTGCAGGCGGCCACTGAGCCGGGCGCAGTGCCAGAATTATTGGCAAGCCAATTTTCTACTAACAAATCCGGCCTCAAAGCCCGCACCTACCAAATAGAACACCATCGAGCCCACCTGGCGTCCAGTTTTCTGGTTTCGCCTTTTGAGCAGGCTGCTTTATTATCCGTGGACGGCTTTGGGGATTTTGTCAGTACTATGGGGGGCCTGGGTAAAGAAAATAGCATTCAACCTTTGACACAAATATTTTTCCCGCACTCCTTGGGGGTGTTTTATACTGCCATCACCCAGTTTCTGGGATTTAAAAAATATGGGGATGAATATAAGGTAATGGGACTGGCGGCCTTGGGGAAACCAAAGTATTTGAACATCATGCAGGATATAGTACGTGACACCCCCGGCGGGTTTGAGCTTAATCTGCAATATTTCAAACATCACCGGCAAGAGCCTGCCTACCTCTGGGAAGGAGGCGAGCCTTCCTTTGAGGATGTTTATTCTCCGGGATTGGAAAAGGCTCTGGGACCTGCCAGGGCTTACACAGAGCCCATCGCGGAAAACCATGCAGACCTGGCCGCATCCTTGCAAGCCCGCTATGAGGAAGTGTTTTTCCGTTTATTAAATCGGCTTTATGAAAAGACTAAAACTACAAACCTCTGTCTGGCAGGAGGTTGCGCCCTAAACAGTGTAGCTAACGGAAAAATCTTTGAAAAAACCCCGTATAGAGAAATTTATATCCAGCCCGCGGCTTACGATGGGGGGGGGTCTTTAGGAGCGGCCTATTATGTTTATAATACTATTTTGGGACATGAGCGTCGCTTTGTGATGAAGAGCTCATATTGGGGGCCGGAGTTTACCCCTGATGAAATTGAAGCAACCATAAGCCGCCATCAAAATCAAATGGAAGCAGTCAATATCAGTCGGGTTGATGATGAAAATGAATTGGTGCGGCAGACGGCCCAACATATCGCAGATGGAAATATTGTTGGCTGGTTCCAGGGGCGCATGGAGTGGGGGCCCCGCGCCCTGGGGAATCGCAGCATCATCGTGGACCCGCGGCGGCCGGAAATGAAAGACATTCTGAATTCCAGGATTAAGCGCCGGGAACCGTTTCGGCCTTTTGCTCCATCGATTCTGCTGGAGGCCATGGGAGAATATTTTGAGAAAGACTATCCCGACCCTTTTATGATCAAGGTCTATCCCATCAGGGAAGAGAAGCGGCAAACGATCCCGGCGGTCACTCACGTGGACGGCACCGGCCGCCTGCAGACCGTAAGCCGGGAAGAGAACCCCTTGTATTACGGGCTCATTGAGGAATTTGGCCGGCTGACCGGGGTGCCGGTGGTGCTCAACACCTCGTTCAATGAGAATGAGCCCATTGTTTGCAACCCGGAGGAGGCCCTGAGCTGCTTTTTGCGCACCCGCATGGATGTCTTGGTCATGGGACCTTTCGTGTTGGAACGGGAGAACCGTCAGATTTCGTAGACAGGGACATTGATGAAGAAACGTTTGGGCCTGGCAGAACTAATTGATATTCGGTCCTTGCCTGCTGGGGCTTGGGAAGAGGTTGACTGTATTATCTGCGGAAAACAGACGGAAACTACCCTGGTGTGGCCGGACCGCGGGCGAGGCGACATCGTGCGCTGCAACCGATGCGACCTGGTTTATCGCAACCCCAGGCGGCGAGAAGATGATCAAATCAAGCACTTCCAGGAAGAGTGGACCGAGGCCCGGCCGAATTTCCAACTGGAAGACTACCGGTCCGAAAATTTAAGACGCCTGGTAGACTGGATTCTAAAATGGCATCCCTCGCCGGGGGCGATTCTAGATATAGGCTCGAGCTATGGGACCTTGCTGGAACAGTTTCCCAGATCCTGGCGCCTTTTCGGAATTGAACCTTCTCACACCGCCTGCCAAATAGTCCGGGAGCGCCTGCCCAATGCCTCTATTATTAACGCCTCCCTGGGAGAGGCCAGGTTGGCGGATGAGTCTTTTGATGTCATCACCATGGTGGACATGATTTATTATCTGCACCAGCCTATACGAGACCTGGGGCGTCTCAGGGGTTTGCTCAAGGCGGGCGGCCTGGTATTGGTGGAGTCCCCGAACTTTGCCAATCGGGGACGGGTATATCGCTGGATAGGGCATCATTTTGATGATACCTGGATGTATTTTTATACTCCGGCAACTCTGGAGAAGATGCTCAATAAGGCGGGAATGCAGGTGGCGGGCAGGTTTGATTTGCCCGGTCACCAGATAGGCAGCCCCAACCTCTGGCGCAGATTGCCAACCAGAATGGAATTCGCGGTCTTAAAGGCACTTAGAAAGTTAACGGCAAATAGGTTTGATCTGGGGCCACATTTTGTGCTGGCTGCAAGGCCTAATAAAAGCAACATTGGATAACTAATTCCCCAAAGCCATTTTTTAATGCGGTGGCCGAGCCTGCCGCATAATCTCGGATAAGGAGCCATAAACGATGATAGACAGCTTGAAATGATTTTAGGGCGAGGCTGAGAAGTTTATCCAATTATCTGGAGCATAATCTTATGTTAAGAAAGCTTCATTTAGGGTGTGGGTCGAACACACCAGAAGGATGGCTCAACCTTGATGGTTCATGGAATGCTTGGTTGGCAAAATATCCATACATAAGAAAATTGTTGAAGTTTATGCATATAGTTCCCCAAAGCCTATTAGACATTTCATGGAATCAAAATATTTTCATTCATGATGTCAGAAAACCTTTACCTTTTTCAAATGATTATTTTATAGCTATTTATGCATCCCACTTATTAGAGCACCTTTATCTTGAAGAATCTAAGAACCTTTTAAGGGAGTGCTATCGTATCCTGATGCCGAATGCTGTTCTAAGAATGGTTGTGCCAGATTTAAAAGCAATAATTATGGAATATATGGCTGAATTAGCTAATAGCAATAAATCGCCAGATATGACAAGCCATGCTGACAAATTAAACAGAATGTTGCTTTTCAGATACCCTCAACCCCCTTCTGGGAATATTATTTATAAAATGTATAATGCATTGACGGATTTCCACTTGCATAAATGGATGTATGATTCTGATTCTCTTATCACTTATTTCAAATGGGCAGGGTTTATTAATGTTAAAGAAATGCAGTTACATCAGAGTAGGATTGATGGGATAAATGAAGTGGAAGATCCAGGAAGGATGTTTAATGGAGTGTGTATTGAAGGTGTTAAGCCAAGTTGAACAAACCAAAGTGGGGATCCATCCTCTGAGGAACATTTATTTCTAATCCAAATCTAGATATAGGCTCGAGCTATGGGACCTTGACGTGGCGGCCAGGTTTGATTTGCCCGGTCACCAGATAGGCAGCCCCAACCTCTGGCCCAGATTGCCAACCAGAATGGAATTCGCGGTCTTAAAGGCACTTAGAAAGTTAACGGCAAATAGGTTTGATCTGGGGCCACATTTTGTGCTGGCCGCAAGGCCTAATAAAAGCAACATTGAATAAATAATGCGGATTCTGGTGGTAACCTTATTATATATGCCGGATGGCGGGCCCAGTGCCCCGCTCTATGGCATGCTTTGCGAAGAGCTGGCTCAAAGGGGCCACGAAGTATCAGTTATCGCCGCAGTGCCTCACTACCCGACCGGAACAGTGCCTTCTCAGTTTCGAGGAAAATGGATTCAACCTTCTTATGAACATGGGGTCCGCGTAATTCGGATTAGGGTCCCCTCAGTGCAACGCGCCGATTTGAAAATGCGAGCTGTTCAATTCCTCGGTTTTCAACTGGGCGCCTTGTTGGCTGGTTTAATGCAGGACTATGATGTGCTGCTATTTGGCAACCCTGCGCTTGAAGTGTGGCTGCCGTTCACCTTGCTTTCAGTGCTGCGATGCAAGCCGGCAGTTTTTTCTGTCCATGATGTTTATCCTGATGTCGGCGTCAGCCTGGGGATATTTCGCAGTAAGTCAATAGTGTCTGTGGTTGGATATTTGGAACGATTTTGTTTAAGTCGATCAAACCAGGTTCGGATCTTGTCAGAATCCTTCGTCAGGCCACTGCGTTCTCTTGGGGTTACTGACGATAAAATGGTGTTGGTGTATGACTGGGTTGATACAGACCTGATTAAACCCTTACCCAAAGACAACACTTTTGCTTTGATACATCAATTAGATAATCATTTTGTCGTCCTCTATGCGGGAAATATCGGTCTTTCGCAAGGGCTGGAGCATGTCCTGGTGGCAGCTGAGTTACTGAAGGATCATGAAGAGATAAAATTCGTCTTTGTCGGGGACGGGGCTGGCAGGAAACCCTTGATGGCGCAAGCCATTGAGCGTAACCTGGAAAATGTTCAGTTCTTGCCTTTTCAACCACGGAACCGCCTGCCAGAAGTGCTGGCAACTGCCGACGTCTCTCTGGTTACTTTAAAAAAGGGGATTGGAACCGCTTCCCTGCCTTCCAAAAGCTTCTCTATTTTGGCCAGCGGCCGCCCCCTCTTGGCCAGCGTGGATGAAGGCAGCGATACCTGGAACTTGATACAAAGATCGCAGGCGGGTATCTGTGTGCCGCCGGAAGATCCTGGGGCAATAGCGAGAGCAATTATTGAATTAAAGAAAGATAATCGCCTGCGGGAGAATTTCGGGAAAAAAGGGCGAGATTATGCCTTGCAATACCATTCGCCGCAAGCCGCGGCAGAAAAGTTTGAGCAGCTGTTGCTGGCGGCCCTGGCAAGTCGTTGATCCAATGGCATTTTCAACCCCTGATGAATTCTTCCGGTTAATTAACGAAATCTTTTAAAGAAGTGAAAGGAGGGGTTTGTGGTGAAGGACGCGTTGGTGTGCGGGGCAGGGGGATTCATCGGCAGTCATTTGGTCAAGCGTTTGCAGAAGGAAGGCTTTTGGGTGCGGGGGGTTGACTTGAAATACCCGGAATTCGCTGCCACTGCGGCAGATGATTTTGTGATCGGGGATTTGCGGGACCCGCAGGTTTGCAGATATGCAGTGGATCGCCCCTTCACGGAGATCTACCAATTGGCCGCGGATATGGGAGGCGCGGGCTTCGTCTTCACCGGCGAGAACGATGCGGACATTATGCACAATTCGGGCCTCATTAATCTCAACATGTTGGAAGCCTGCCACAGACGTAACGTCAAGCGCATTTTTTATTCCTCTTCCGCCTGTATGTATCCGGAGTATAACCAGAAGGACCCAAACAATCCCAATTGTGCAGAGGATAGTGCTTATCCCGCACAGCCGGACAGTGAATATGGTTGGGAAAAACTGTTCAGCGAGCGTTTGTACCTGGCCTTTCAGCGGAATTACGGCATGGAGGTGCGAATCGCCAGATATCATAATATCTTTGGGCCGGAAGGCACCTGGCGGGGCGGACGGGAAAAAGCACCGGCCGCCATATGCCGTAAGGTCGCCGAGGCGCAGGATGGCGGCGAAATCGAAATCTGGGGAGACGGGAAACAAACCCGGTCCTTCCTTTATATCGATGAATGCTTGGAGGGAACAATCAGGCTAACGCGCTCAGATTTTGCCGGCCCGGTTAACATCGGTTCGGAAGAAATGGTTACGATCAACCAATTGGCTGATATGGTAATGGAGATTGCCGGTAAAAAATTGGCCAAGAAGCATATAGCCGGCCCACTAGGGGTCCGAGGGAGAAATTCGGACAATCGTTTAATTTATGAGAAGCTAAAATGGAAGCCGATGCAACCTTTAGAAGCTGGAATGAGCATTACCTATGCTTGGATTGAAGACCAGGTTAAAAAAATGAGGAGTTAGGTTCAAGGTCTTAGGGACTGGTCCATAAAGCCTTTTCAAAAAAGTTTCTCGTTATTTGTCCTACTGAGCGAAGCCAAGGATTTAAGTCTTTGAAAAGAGTAAAATCTTGGCTTCGCCTAGAATGCCTTTCGGGTAAATCTGGTTTTCAAACAACCTTGGCAAAATATGGGGCTACATGGCCGCAGCCCGACCTGTCATTGCCGCAATGGATGAAGATTGCGACACCGCAAGATTGGTCTTCTAATCAGGATGCGGTAGCCTGTCGCGGGGGTGATAACCTTTGATTAACAACCAGATGAATACCTCCTCATGAACGCCGAAATTTTCGCCGAATGGTTGCGGCGGCAGGGTTATCAAGTGGCCCGCACCGAGAGCAGCTATTGGGTGAACCTGGGCAAACGGGTATATCAGGCCTTCCCCTACCACTGGCTCATTCAGCCCGAAGAAGCGGAACTGCAGGAATTCATCCAATCCCAAAAGGCCCTTGCTCTCAGGTATTCCACACTGTTAGAGGCGCCGGTGGGCTGTCTTAGCTATCATGCAACCTATGACCATCCTTCTTACGACCTGAATAACCTGGGTAAATGGGCAAGAAAGAATGTCCGGCGCGGTTTGAAAAATTGTGAGATTGAAGAGATTTCATTCTCCAAGCTTGCCAAGGAGGGGTGGCAACTTCAGGTAGATACCCTTGATCGGCAAGGCCGCAGAGTTCCCATGTCAGCCAGGCTATGGGAGCGTCTCTGTTTATCGATGATTGGCCTAAGTGGTTTCAAAGCGTGGGGAGCAATTGTCCAGGGGCAGTTGGCTGCCTCTGTCGTTACCTTTCAGATGGATGATTGCGGATATATGCTCTACCAGCAATTTCATCGACGCTATATTCAGGACCACGTGAACAATGCTCTAAGTTTCTCGGTGACTCAATGGCTAATGGAGCAGAAACCTATCCACAGCATTCTTTATGGGCTGCACTCACTGGATGCGCCGGCATCAGTGGACGAATTCAAATTCCGGATGGGCTATGTTGCTAAGCCGGTGCGCCAACGGGTCGTTTTTCATCCGTGGATCAAACCGTGTATCAACCGCGTGAGCCATGCCCTGGTCCGAAACCTGCTGAAGTTGACTCCTGGCAACCCCACCCTGGCCAAGGCGGAAGGGATGATGCGGTTTTACCTGGAAGGTCTGCGCCCCCTGGAAGAGCAGAACTGCCCAGAAATCTTGAGAAAATTAGACTGGAAGAAAATATCTAGAACCACAGGGCCAGGAGAAGAAACTTAATTATACGTGGGACCCCGGCGCCAAGAAAGAACCGATGGATTTGATCACGTGCGTCAGTTGCGCCCTGCTCATGGTAGGGTAGAGAGGGAGGGAGACCTCCCGAGAGGCCACTTCCTCGGTAATGGGGAGATTATGTTGAAAAAGCGGTGGCCACATCTGCCGATAATGAGAAAAGCAGTGGATGGGGGGATAGTGCACACTTGATTGAATACCCTGTTTGGCAAGACTTGCCATAAATTCAGCGCGCTTGCTTCTTCCTTTGAGCAAAATTGGCAGCAAGTGATAGCCGGACCCAGCGGGGGCTTGCAAAAAAGGAAGTTCCAACTGGGAGAGGTCCTGCAAGCGCTCGTGGTAAGTATAAGTAAGTCTCCTCCGTTGATTATTCCTCTCTTTCAGGTTCTGCAACTGCATTAATCCCAGAGCCGCCCGCATTTCATCCAGCCGGTAGTTATACCCCCGAGCCACCACGTCGTAGCTGAAGCTGTGCCCCTTATGCCGGTCCCAGGTGAGGGTGGTCATGCCATGGGAGCGCATGATCCTGATTTTCTCCGCTAAGCCGTCATCCTTCGTGACCACCATGCCGCCTTCGCCGGTGGTCATATTCTTGTTGGCGAAGAAGCTGAAGCAGCCAACGTCGCCGATGGTCCCCACCATTTGAGGACCATCATGAGATTGATAAACCGCCCCGGGGGCATGGGCGCAGTCCTCGATGATCTTTAAGTTATATTTGGCGGCCAAAGCCCGCACCCCGTCCAGGTCGCAGGGGTAGCCCCCGTAGTGGAGCACCATGATCGCCCTGGTTCTCTCCGTCACCTTGGCGGCGGCGTCCGCTGCCGAGAGGTTAAGGTCGTGGGGGCCGTTGATGTCGATAAACACCGGCCTGGCCCCGGTGTAGAGGATGGCGTTGGCGGTGGCCACGAAGGTGAGAGCGGGACAGAGGACCTCATCGCCCTCCTTGAGCCCCACCGACTCGCAGGCCAGGTGCAGGGCGGCGGTGCCGTTAGCCACGGCAAAGGCGTGTTTAACGCCCAAAAACTCTTTGAATCTCTGCTCAAACTCCTCGGTCTTGGGCCCCATGGAGAGCCAGCCGGATTTCAGGACTTCGGTAACGGCCTCGATCTCCTCGTGACCCAGGGTGACGTCCCCCAGGGGAACTTTCCAAAGGTTCAATTTTTCCTCTTTTCATCCGCATCTGAAAAACTAAATCAGTTCTGATGCGGAATATTATAATAACGTTGTTCTTCAGGATTTTTAATAACTCCACATTGCAAAACCCTCTTAATTTCGTCGATACCATCTGGGATAGTTTTTGATATTTTAAAGCCCAGATGGGTCTTAATTTTGTCGAAATTTACCCGATAATCTCTAGGATCTTCTTTGGTTTCAACTCTTGTGATTCTGGCATTAGGAAAATGTTTTAATAATTCATCCAAAATCATTTTTTTTGTATAGTTTTCTTTAGTATCACCCACATTAAAGACCTTGTAGGCAACTTTGTCCTTAGCGGCCTCCAAAACCGAAATTATTGCCTGGGAGAAATCGGTTACGTGGCAGTAAGGGCGCCAAAATTGCTCTCCGTAAACAATCAATTCCTTTCCAAGACTAATTTCTTTGGTGAATTCATTAACCGTCAGATCAAATCTCATCCTGGGTGAAATGCCGTAAACCGTGGCAAAACGCAAGGAAGTTGGACAGAATTCCTCAGTCCGCTTTAATTCTTCAAGAATTAGTCGTTCGAATTTTACCTTTAACTCGGCATACAAAGACACCGGCGCCAAGGGCGAATCCTCGTTGACAAAGCCTTCCGTGGAAGCCATTTTTCCGTAATTACTACAAGTTGAGGCAAAGATAAATCTTTCAACCCCAAATTCCTGAGAAAGCTGCAATAAATTTTTCGAACTGGTCCAATTGGTTAGGGTGGCTAGTTCAGGATCCATTTTGCAAGCTGGATCACCAACTATGGCAGCCAGATGAACTACCGCAAAATATATTTCCTGTTTCATTATGGGAAAGAGATCATTTTTGCCGTTAATATCACATTTATAAAAAATAAAATTGGGGTGGTGCCAGAGGCCCAACAATGATTCTCCACCTGCAAGCAGCTTATCGATGCAGACAACTCTATATCCATGGTCCAAAAGTCTTTTGAGCAGTATGGAACCTACATATCCAGCTCCCCCGGTTACTAATATAGTTTTTGGGGCGCTATTTAAAAGCATAATATAACTCCTTCATCACGCCTACACTTATTTTGATAAAACAATTGCAGCGGGCAATAATTCTATCAGGCCCCAATCGTTTCGAGAGTTATATCGCACCAGGGCTCGCACTCGGGCTCCCAGTTCTACCAGGCGTTCCACCAGGTGGCTGCCGATGAAACCTCCGGCGCCTGTGACCAGGACTTTTTTGTTTTCCCAGTTCATAAATCTCGAAAAGTTAAATCCCCATTAGACTTGAGCAAGAGAAGCTCTTACCCTTTTCCACCAGCCGGCTCAATCAATTAAGGTTGAGTTCGGTAAGAGGTTTTGATATTTTAGTTTAATGAATTGGGACTCTCAAGTCAAAAATTATTGCTTCCTGGTCACTGGCAGCGCCGGATTCATAGGCTTTCACGTGGCCCGGGCTTTGCTCAGCCGGCAGGCCAAGGTGGTTGGCCTGGATAATTACAACGATTATTACTCCCCGGCCTTAAAGCGGGATCGAGACCGGGAACTTCGGAAATATCCCGACTTTGTCTCGATCAACGGGGATTTGACGGATCTTTCTCTTTTACAGTCGCTGTTCGAAAACCACTCCCCGCAGAAGGTCTGCCATCTGGCCGCCCAGGCCGGGGTGCGCTACTCCCTGGTCAATCCCTTTGCCTACCAAAAGGCCAATCTGGAAGGATTTCTCAACCTCATCGAACTGGCCAGGCAAAACCAGGTGGAGAGGTTCGTTTACGCCTCCAGCTCCAGCGTTTACGCCGGCCTGACTGAGATGCCCTTTTCCGAAACCCAGCGGGTTGACACGCCCATTAGTCTTTATGCCGCCACCAAGAAAGCCAACGAACTGATGGCACACGCTTATTCCCACCTATTCGCACTGTCCACGGTGGGCCTGCGGTTCTTTACGGTGTATGGCCCCTGGGGCCGGCCGGACATGGCCATGTGGCTGTTTACCGAAGCCATGCTTCAGGGCAAACCCATTAAAGTCTTTAATTACGGCCGGATGCGCCGAGACTTCACCTATATCGACGACATCGTCGAGGGTGTCCTGGCGGCTTTAATGGCGATTGGTCTGGAGACTTATGAGATCATCAACCTGGGCAACCATCGGTGCGAGGAGCTGACCAGGGTCATTGAGATCCTGGAGCATGAATTGGGCGTGAAGGCCAGGCAAGACCTTCTGCCCATCCAACCGGGAGACGTACCCGCCACCTATGCGGATATTGCCAGGGCCAGCGAGAAGCTCGGTTTTCAACCCACCACCCCCATCGAGGTTGGGGTTCTCCGGTTTGTGCAGTGGTACCTGGACTATCACAGGCGGGTCGGGGCCCAAGGCTAATATCCCTTGGGAGCAAAGGACATCACCACTTATGGATTTGATGGCAAAAATCAAGAATAAGCAGGCATTGGTGGGCATCATCGGCCTGGGGTACGTGGGACTGCCGCTGGTGCTGCGCTTTTGCCAGGTAGGATTCCGGGTACTGGGGTTCGACACGGATGACCGAAAGGTGGAGGCCCTAAACCGGGGCGAGTCCTACATCAAGCACATCCCGCCGGCCCGCCTGGCGGAACTGCTGAAATCCCGGAATGGCTGGCAATTCGAAGCTACCTCAGATATGGCTCGCCTGGGGGAACCCGATGTCCTGATCATCTGCGTGCCTACCCCGCTAACGCCCAGGCGGGAGCCGGACCTGCGTTATATTACGTCCACTACCCGGCAGATTGCCGCCACCTTGCGTCCCGGGCAGTTGATTTCTCTTGAATCCACCACCTATCCCGGTACGACCGCGGAATTGGTTTTGCCCATGCTAAGCGGCGATCTTCAAGTAGGCCGCGATTTCTATCTGGTCTTCTCGCCGGAGCGGGAGGACCCGGGGAATGCCAAGTTTGAGGTGCGCACCATTCCCAAGGTGGTGGGCGGCATCACCCCGGCCTGCCGGGACCACGGAGCAGCTCTTTATGGCAAGGTGATCGACCGGGTAATCCCAGTTTCCTCCACCCAGGCGGCAGAGATGAGCAAGTTGCTGGAAAACATTTACCGGGCGGTGAACATCGCCCTGGTGAACGAACTGAAGATGCTTTGCCTGCGTATGGGGGTTGATATTTTTGAAGTAATTGAGGCCTCCAAGACCAAGCCCTTCGGTTTCCAGGCCTTTTATCCAGGTCCAGGCCTGGGAGGGCACTGCATTCCCATCGATCCTTTCTACCTGACCTGGAAGGCTCGGGAATATGACTTTTCCACCCGCTTCATCGAACTGGCCGGGGACATCAATAGCAACATGCCCTATTTTGTGGCGCAGCGGGTGTCCGAGGTCCTGAATAAATCCGACAAGCCCCTGAAAGGGGCCCGAATCCTGGTGTTGGGCATTGCCTACAAAAAAGATGTGGACGACAACCGGGAATCGCCGGCCTTAAAGATTATCCAACTTTTAAGCAAGGACGGGGCTATTATTAGCTATAACGATCCCCACATCCCCCGCTGCACCGGGATGCGCCACTATCCCGATTTTGACCTGGACTCCACGCCCCTTACGGCCGAGACGCTTCAGGAGGCCGACCTGGTTCTGCTGGTGACGGACCACTCCGACTACGACTACGCCTGGATCGCTTCCCAGGCGCGCCTCATCGTGGACACCCGCAACGCCTTCAGAAATCAGTCAGGCGTACATATTTACCAAGCCTGATATCTGCTTGGAAAAGTTTCTGAGTTTGTAGGATACCCACCCTCTGGCAGCCGGTTCCCGCGCCACCGCGGGCGGCGGCGCTACATTTTCATGATTTACGGGTGAGCCAAGGGCTCATAAGCGACTGCTATCCTGGTTCCGTGAGTTAAACTTAAATTTGCTACTCGCGTCGATATCAGGTCGCCAGGCCCCAATCATTACTAGAATTATAATGCACCGGGGCGCGCACCGGGGCGCGCACCCGGGCGCCAAGTTTAACCAGGCGCGCCACCAGGTGGCTGCCGCTGAAACCTCCAGCCCCCGTGACTAACACCCTGCCTTGATTCCGGTTCATCAGCGCACCATATAATTAAACCAACTGATTTCAATGGGCCTGGGTCGCCGAGCCACGGAGAATCTGCTCAAAGGAGATGGTATGCAAAAAATCTAAAAATTCGGTAAAAAAAATACTTTTTCCGCCGGGTTTGTGCTATCATGCGTTCCGCAAGACAATCCGGTTAAAAAATAGTGAAACTTTCCCGGTTTATTTTTGGGGAAAGACGTCCACAAAACCATTTTTTGATTAAGGCGGCCAGGGGGAGTCGCATAATTGCGGGGGGGGGTATTATGAAAAAAGCGCTCTGCCTGGCAGTGGCTATCCTCGGATTTTTCACCTTTTGCTTAATTCCAGACCCGAAATCTCGGGCCCTGGCAAACGTGTTAGGGTCCCAACTGGAAGTCACCGCGGTGCCCGCTGCCAGCGTCATAGTCCTCGGCCTGGGCGGATATATGCTGTGGAAGAATAGGCTCTCCCAGCCCCCGGATGCCGTGGGAATGCTGGGATACCATGGCCCCGGTGAATTCTATTTTGGTGGGTTTATGGGCGTATCTTTTGTAAATACCGCGAACTGGAGCTGGGAACCAATAAGAAGCCCCAGTGGTTTGGAGACTCAAACCGCGGAAAAAAATGTCAAGACTGATCCGGGTCCGGCCGGTGGCTTAAAGGTGGGTTATTTTTTTGACAGCATCCCTAACCTGGGCCTTGAAGGCGAGGGTAGCCTGGCCAGTAATTATCGGCCCCGGCAGCAGGTCACTGTGAAACCCCCCATATCCAACGGTCCTGTTTTTGCTGAGGAACAGGGCAACCTGATTTGGAGCACGGCCTTCCATATTGTCTGGCGCTACGGCTTTTTGCCGGATCCGGATAAGGACGTGCCTTTTGGGAGATTGCAACCCTATATCGGTATCGGTCCCAATGTGACGGTGCTTTATTTTCAAAACGATTCGTGCAAGAATTTTGGTCTGGATGGCGAGGTAGGTTTACGCTACATGTTCACTAGAAACATCGCCGCCTTTGTAGAGTTTAAGTATATCAAACAATGGGATGTGCAATTGGGCGTGCAACATCTAACCTCGAACTTTCAGCGCTATGTTGTAGGCCAAGGAGGTGAGGGGAAGAACGTCCATTTCGATTTTGACAATCAAAAAATTGTCTGTGGCATGGAGTATCATTTTTAGTCAAAGTAATTCCCCAATTATCCGGCAGGTTCTTTCACCGGTTTTAGGCTTCAGGTTCCGGCGCCGCCAGTGTCCGGAGTCGAGGTGGAGGCCGGGGATAGTTGTCGATAACGGCTAAGGAGATCGTTCACCTCATTCTCCGCGGCGGTCCTGGCTTTTGCCAGATCGCCCTCACCAACGCCTGCAACGCCCGTTGCCGCTTCTGCAATTTCCCCCAGGTGCCGCCGGCCTCCCGGGTCATGGCCGATGCCAGCCGTCTGCCAAGGGGCCTGGCCGCCCTGAAACAGGCGGGAGTCCAATACCTCTGCTTTACCGGGGGGGAACCGCTGCTTTACCCCGACCTGCTGCCGGCACTTAAGCAGGCCCGGGCATTGGGGATCCATACCCTCTTGTGCACCAATGCCTCCCTGCTCACCCCCACCCTGGTTCAAGATCTGCGGGCTGCCGCCCTGGAAACCCTGATCATTTCCATGGACGCCCCCAGCCCGGCCCTGCATGACCGCCACCGGGGACTGCCGGGTCTGACGGACCATATCCGGGACTTGCTGCCGCTCCTACGGCGACACCGCCTCGATCCGGTGGCCTCCGTAACCCTGAGCCGCATGGTGGACGATCTTAAGGGCATGATCCAGTTCCTGGCGGAACTGGGCTTCCGGCGGGTCACCTTTTCTTATCCCATCACCCGGCTGCACTCCTCCTATCTGGGGTTCGCCGAGCACTATTCCGTGGACTTTACCCCGGAGGAACTGTACCGCTGGTTTGGCCGGATCAAGGAATTGAAGGCCATCTCCCCGTTGATCATCCTCAACCCCAAGCTGGGTTTGACGGACCTGCAGCGTCAGTTGCAACAGCGTCCCGGCCGTTTCCCCTGCCTGGCGGGATACAAGTACTTCTTCGTGGACTGGCACTTGCAGGTTTCCCGCTGCCATTACCAGGCCACCCCCCTGGGCCCCCTGGAGGAGATCCACCGTCTCGGTCCCATCCGGGACGGCTGCCAGGCCTGCGCCATCGACTGCTACCGGGACCCCAGCGTCTATCAGTACCTGGCAGTGTCGGTGGCCGACGGTCTGGCGGCCCTGCGCCAGGGGAAATGGCTCCAAGGCCTGGGCGCCCTGCTCCACCCCTATAACTTCCTGTCCCTGGCCACCTTGCTGGAGGGCCGCCATTGGGTGCGGGGGTGAGGGCCGCGGGGGTGAGGGCCGCGGCAAGGGCCGGCGGCTGCGGATCCCTGGCCTCCCCCCCTGGTGTTGCGTCCCGGATGTTCCTTACAAAATTATTTGGCATTATCGGTAGGGGCGGACCCATGTGTCCACCCTGTTTGAGGGCGCACCCAATCACAGGCTGGAAGCCTGTGCCACTGTGCGCCCCTACAATAACTATTGATAGCTCTATCTGGGACGCAACACTAGATAGCAGTGAGCAAACCATCGACATCTAGGGATTTGAGGCCATGCCTGAGATTGATGAAATCAAGGAAAAAAATGGCGAACACCCTTACGGCGATGCTGGTCAGCTGATCCTGCTTGGCTTGTTTCTGATCGTTTGGGTGGGAGATTCGTTTTTTCTGCACCTATCGACGTTCCTAACAGATTACCTACCGCGGTATATCCGGCTAATCTTTTTGGTTTCTTGCCTTGCCGCCGCCGCTTTCTTGTTCAAGTCAGGCCATGGGGTAGTCAGTCATTCGCAGCGCTCCAGCGGCCTGGTGTCCGCCGGAGCCTTCAAGTAAGTAAGGCACCCTCTGTATCTCGGATGCATCCTGTTTTACCTTGGCCTGGGGCTTTCCACGGCTTCCCTCTTTTCTTTGGTTCTCTGGGTTGCTATCTGCATCTTCTATAATTATCTTGCCAGCTATGAAGAGAAATTGCTGGAAACCAAGTTTGGCGAGAGCTACAGAATTTATAAAGAGAAAACAGGAAAGTGGATGCCAAGGAGGCCTTTTATTTATTATAAGGACAAAGATTCCGCTTTTTGATAGAAAGAGGGGGGTTCAACTTCCCAACGCTAATGGAGGACCACGCCCATGTCTCCGGCGCCACCCTTACCCGCAAAGCAAAGCCGTCTGACCGATGATTTCCTCTATTTCTTCCTGCGCGTGCGCAAAGACCGCATTCGCAAGGTGGTGGCCGACATCAATGACCGCTACCCTGAAGAGGCGGTGGAGCAGAGGGCCCGCCGTCTAATCGCCGCCCAGACGCAGCTTTCTTTCCTGGGAGGGTTGATCCTCGATTTACCCGCCATGATCCCTGTAATCGGGCATGCCTTGAAAATTCTGGGCTTTGTGGGGGGGACTTCCGCTCTGGTGCGCATGCACCTCTACCTCATCCTGGAGATCGCCTTGCTGTACGGCAAGGATATCGACGATGAGGCACGGGGTCCGGAGATGGCGGCAGTGGTGGCCGGCACCGGCGTGGCGGTGGGTGCTCCCTTCGTGGCTGACGTTTTGGGGTTCCATCCCCTGGTTTCTATGGCCACCGGAGGTGTGGCGGCCTTGACCGTGTCCCGCTTGATCGGCGAGAGCGCCATCCGTTACTTCAGCCAGCCGCAGGAGGTTCCCAGCCTCCCTGCTCTAAAACCATCCGCTTAAAGGCTGCAGGCCCTCCCCGCCCTTCTTGGACCGGGGGAAGCAGTTACTCTCTCCAGATCTGGATTCATTCGCTGACCGCATAAATATTCAAATGCTCACCTTATCCTCATAATTCTTTAACAATACAAAATTAGATTTTAGTGGGGAATTGGCGTTCCCCGGAAGGGAACCATTCCGAAAGCGCCGCACAGCCTTTTCCTGGAAGAATCCCAGGCACTTCGGTTCTGATCCTAAATCATTCCCCTTGCGCCCGGAGGAAAATGCAAACATGGATTCCATTACGGCAGACCCAACTCTTTTTCCCCTGGACGGCGCCACTGATGAAGAATCTATGGCAGCCTATTCAGGTTCGAAAAGGTCCATTAAGATCATCGCCCGCCAGGTGAACTTCTTTTATGGAAACCAACAGGCATTAGTCGATAATAACATGGAAATTGCCCGCAACCGGGTGACGGCCATCATTGGGCCCTGCGGCTGCGGCAAATCCACCCATATCCGCATCTACAACCGGATCTGTCAGCTTTATGGAGAACAGCGAGTTACCGGAAAGATATTGCTTGACGGCAAAAATATCCTGGACCCCTCCTATGACCTCATGGAACTGCGCCGCAAGGTGGGGATGATCTTCCAGAAGCCCACCCCCTTTCCCATGAGTATCATTGACAACGTGGCCTATGGTCTCAAGATGCGCTATCGCCTGAGGCGGGGCGAAATGATGGACCGGGTGGAAGAGGCGTTAACCCGGGCGGCGATCTGGGAGGAAGTGAAGGACGACCTGCACCGCCCGGGGACGGCCCTTTCCGGCGGCCAGCAGCAGCGGCTGTGCCTCGCCCGGGTCTTGGCCATGGAACCGGAGGTGTTATTGATGGATGAGCCCACCTCGGCCATTGATCCCATTGCCACGGCCAAAATCGAGGAATTAATCCATACCCTGAAGTTAACCTATACCATTGTCATTGTGACCCATAATATGCAGCAGGCGGCCCGGGTTTCCGATTATACGGCCTTCTTCTGGCAGGGGAGGATCTTTGAGTCCGGTCCGACCCAGAAAATCTTCAGCAACCCCTCGCACCAGAAGACCGAAGAATATATTACCGGTCGTTTTGGTTGAACCCATCGAGATTATTTTCGGGGGGCAGGCAGATGTTTGGGACATACTATCAGCCTGGATTATTCCGCATAGAACTGCCGGATCACCCGCGCTACCCCGAGGTCATCATTTGCCGGTAATTTCCTGGACTTCTTTCTTGCCGTGCTCCAGTTCCTTGACCTGCTCTGCATCCAGGCGCAGCAGCATGGTTTGAAATTCGCCTACATGGGTTTTTTCTTCCCTGGCGATATCCAGGAGCACCTTGCGGATGTCGGTGTTTTTAGCCAAGGCGGCCATCTGTTCGTAGAGGTTGATGGCGTCCAGTTTACCGATGATGGCGGCCCGAAGGATTTCCTTATCCAGATCATCGGGCTTCACTTTGCTCAATTCGATGGGAAATTGCGACAGCATAGAGTCCTCCTTGGTGGCTGCTTCTTGAGTTATGAAAGGAAATTAAGTTCCGCCACAATCGCTTCAGTGCATCTTCCCTGTGGACTGAAGTATATTTGGGCCAGTGTATTGGTGAGGATTAGGTCTTTTGCTGGGGAATTGGTAGGGAAATGAGCAAACAGAGATCCTCCATGATCCTTGTCAGTTAGCCTACCAAGCCTGTGGCAGAGCTTTTTGTAATGACCATAAATTTTTTAAAAATTCCTAAAAAGAGCTTGACAGATTTAACCATCATGCTTATTAATACGATACAGAAAAAGCCAAACCTGCCGTGAAGCGGGGACGGAAAGCCACGGGTCTTTAAGAGATAGCCGGGTTGCCTGAAAAAGGACAATCCGGCTTTTTTGTTTAAAAATCGAGGTTGGGGGAGAAAAAAATGGAGATTCTCGAAACACAAAATGTCTTTTCTGCTGTTGCTTGCTATTATAGGGAAATCCTGATTTAGCTTTTCCCAGCGATGAACCATATTACCATCAAAACCTTTTATTTACATTATAAGATTTTATAATTTAATTGATCTAAATGGAGTTTTTCTATGACAGATAAATTGCATAGAATTGTTACGAATTGGTATGTCATTTTGAGTGGCGGCATATTTTTGGCTGTCATCGCTATTGTATTTGGAAAATGAAAATAATCGGGATCATAGGGTCTCGTCGCCGGGGAGGGGGTTAACCGAAAAAGGATACAGAAACCAACCTGCGGGGGATACTGTCAAAATCAAGTCTGATTCAAGACAATTGATTAATTCATTAATAGCAATTTTTTCAGAAACTTCAGATTATATCCCAAATCGTTTCCGGTCTGGATTTTACGGACGATCCCTTGTTTGTCGAAGAGCACCGAAAGCTGCTGGGTCTCATTCGAAACCCCATACCCCGGATTGACGCTTGTGTGGGAATAGCTATAGTCCCATAATTCCCCTTCGGGCAAAGGGGTGATTCTGGCTGGCGTCCCCACCACATTCTGGACATCCGCTTTGGTAGATTTCCCTTCCTGAATGCGATCTAAGTTCCCCTGTTGGGTAATCGCCTGATTGCCGACGGAGGCGCACCCTGCCAAAAGCATTAAAAAGAAAAATAAAGGCAAGGATTTTTTCATTGCGGCGCTCCCCAGGGATTTTCCTAATCAATCTTTTTAAATTAGATTATGCCCCAGCTTTGGCATCCATATTTGAAAATAGGTTTTTAAACCATCTATCCGGGGTTTGATTCCTGAGAAGTTCCTCTTTTTGTAGCCCAATCACTTGCTGAATGAACGGTAGCCCGAGTTTCCCTCAAAATATATCTTTTTCGCAGATTTTCAACATACCACCCCTTGGTTCGCAGACTACCACCGGCCATGGCAAAAAACTCTGGCCCCGACGTTGATCCCCAAATTGGCTCGTCGGAGGCGACTGGGACAGCGGCGGGTTAACGGAAAAAGGATACAGAAACCAACCTGCGGGGATACTGTCAAATCAAGTCTGATTCAGGACATATAATCTTTTCTAAGATCTTATCATAATCAAAAGCATCTTAAATTTCTCTACTGCTTGCAATGAGTGCGGTTTATTTGCTGGCATTATAATAATTTCGCCCTCTATTAAATTATTTGGCTTGCCACCAATAGTAATTTCCGCCTCGCCCTCAATAATATGAATCAAAGCATCGTAAGGTGCAGTATGCTCGCTTAAGCCTTGGCCTTTATCAAAAGCAAAAAAAGTCACTGTCCCCGTGCTTTTATCAATTATTGTTTTACTCACCACCGAGCCTTCCTGATAATCTGCTAAATTTTTTAATTTTTGAGCATGCGCTGAGAGAGACCCGCGGCTGACGATGTTTTCCATCCCACACCCCTATATACCGAGATTATGCAGTAGCCTTGGCCACCGCAGTCATAAAAAAAATTTTGTGGAGCCCTCTCACCGAGTTCAATCCCGAAATGGTTCCTCTTCCCTATCCAAAATAATTCTCTTTGGCGGCATGATAGCACAAAATCCTTAGAAAAATCAATCTCCCCCGTAAATTCCTGATATCCTACCTTCCAATATATCCCTCCGAATGCGCCCTGTGCTTCTCCCAATTTTCCTAATATTTGCCTTCGATAACAATGAAATTGGACAGGAGAATGCGGTATCCTATAAATCGAGATTATGCAGCTTAAGAAGGTATTAGTTGGAAAGATTCGGCCGCTACTTGTGCCGATTTTCCCGCCATATCATAATGGCCAAGCCGCCGGTGAATAGAAAGCCAAAGACGCTCAACCACATGGGCACCGCAGCGCCGTTCACGGTCAATTCAACATGATAGAAAAGGCGCACAAGATGCAGGACAGCCACCACGAAAAAGAAGATAGTTGCGACCAAGGTTGCGGGTTTCATAATGCCTTAATTTTGCTGCTGGGATTAGCTCACTATCTCAGGAACGAGGTCTCGATTTCGACCTCATTCCCGGATTGAACAGTCTTCTCAAAAGCCAGATCATTGAAGGGTTTACTTAAGCCTTTGCCTTCTTTCTCCCTCCCCCTTGACCAAATCCTCTGGCCTTGGCCATCTGACTTCGCTGCTGCGAGTATCCCCGAGCCACGAGCGGATATTTTTTTGGATCAAGGTCAAATTTCCAGAAATATTCCTTGGGCGTCAATCCATGACCCTTTTGTAAATGCACTTTTAGGCTCTTCATCTTTCTCCCGCACTCAAGGCAAACTACAAATTTCTCCTGGACTATATCTTTGAGGGGAATTGAAGGTTTTTGCTTCACCACTTTCGCCTCTCCACCCTTTTCCGGAGCCATGACCTCTGGCATCTCAGCGCCGCCTTCCAAAGAAGCCAGGACATTGTAAACGTCTTTAATTTCATCCACTAATTCCTGTGTTGATAATTCCGTCATAGAGGCGTGTGAAGTGATGATTCCTACGGTGAGCTTCAAATTTTCTGTGGCCATGGGAATGATCTCCTTATTTTTTTTGACATATTTGGTGAATCCAGGTAAGTATGTCATTAATTTGCCAATTAATTGATTTTGTCAAGGAAATTGTGGATAGGAATCAGAGCCAGGGTAAGGCTGTGGAAATCCCCAAATAATTTTCCCCAATACGCTCTCCTGTTGAATAATCTCGAATTAGAGGATACAGCATTCTCCTGTCCCAAATTCATTGTTATCGAAGGCAAATATCAGGGAAACCCGGATTTACCTTCTTCCATAGATGACCCATATTATCAACAAAGCCAAAGAAGCATCCGCAAATCAATCAGATGCATCTCAAGATTCAATATACTATTAAGCTTGGAGGAATGGCAAAATGGTGAGTGCACATATTAATTGCAATGTCGTCAGCAAGGTCAGCGAATAGTAACCCTTACATTCTCTCAGATTGACACCATGATTATTAGTCTTGATCAGGTGCACCACAATTCCTTGACTTGTTGTACGCTGGGTGTTATATTCAATCTACCATATCCGGGGAATTCACGCAAGGAGGACACTTGTATGGGAAAACTGAAAATGATTACAGCTATATGCTCCGTGGTGCTCTTCGCCGCTGCCACCTCGACCATGGCCCAGATGCCAAATCCCTATGGGCCGAACATCAACCTGGCAACGGCTAAGAAGGTTGCTGAAGCGGCCGCTGAGGAAGCGGCTAAATTGAAGATCAATGTTGTCATCGCCGTGGTGGATACGGGTGGCCAAATTGTCTACCTCGAGCGCTTTGATGTCGCTCAATGGGGCAGTATCAAAGTAGCCCTTCACAAGGCTAAGTGCTCGGTCCAGTACAAACGCCCCACTAAGGCCCTTCAGGACGTCATCACCAAAGGCAATGTCCAATACCTGACCCTGGACGGCGTCAGTGCCCTTGAGGGCGGCGAGCTGATTATCCAGGACGGCAAGATCATTGGCGCCATTGGCGTGTCGGGTAGTTCTTCAGCTCAGGACGGAGAGGCTGCAAGAGCCGGAGCTGGCGTGGTAAAGTGACGGGGAACCGGTTTAATTACGGCAAGGCCTAACGGACAAAGCGCAGGAGGTCATGAGCCGGATCACACATTCATTACCCGCATTAAAGAACCTACTTGGCTTTGGCCAACTGTTTTCTCAATGGAGGCAGCCACGTCCACTGAGATAATACCTGCCCCACCCCATACCTTTCCAAAACTCAAGCACCTGATCTCTCAGATATAAATCTGTCCTCAATTCCAGGTGGTAGCGATTATCCTTTGGGATCGCCTGGAAAAATTTATCCAGTTCCCGGGCCATTTCGTTCACTGGAGTCCGGTCCTTCTGTCGCTGATACTCCTGCTCAAAGATAAAACCACTGAGGTTGGTGCCCAGCAGATTTGACCTGCTCCTAAAGGTCAACTGGGTTTATGGTAGTTTCAAAAAAAATAAGCCAAAAATCAAAGATAGTGGATTTTAACGTTAGTCGCGACAGATGATGGGAAGGCCAAAATCTGTTCCATTATTTATAGGTAGTTTTACCTACTAACAAATAGGCATAATTACCGATTGATAAAAACTCCATTTTAAGCTTTTATTTGGCTAAACACACTTGGCGCTAAAAGCATCTGCTGATCCACCCCGAACCCGGAGGCAAGCTCATGGCCAGATATGAAATTCTTTTGTTGGGCGACGGTTCTCATCCTTTTCGAAATATGCGTTGGGTATTGGAATATAGGGGGTTTTCAATCAAGGCGTTAGGGAGCCCAGAAGCCGCCCTGGAGGCCCTGGTTAAAAAGAATTACGATTTGATCATCGCCAAACTTTCCCGGGAGGAAAGGGATAACTTAGTTGTATTGAGGCGAGCCAAGAAGCTTAATCCCTTGACCAAAGTCATGCTGATTAGCAGCCGCCTGGGCTTGGACTTTCCGCTGGAGGCATATAATCTCGACATCAACGATTACATCATCATGCCGGTTAGCGCCAGCGAATTTTGTCGCCGGGTGGAAAACTGTTTGGAAGGCTTGGTGGTTGACCTTGCTCCAGCGCACTCTTTCTCTCAATCCGCTTCCAAAGTTATAAAGCGGCCTTATAACCGTTTGGTTCGCGAGCCCATGGTTTCTGTGGCCCAGCCCTGAAATAGTCACGGCATTCTAAGGAAAACGTTAAACCACATAAAGTTAGAAAACCAAAAATATAGCCCAATATGGCTCAGAATATGACACTTATAAAAGCAAACTGCTTGCCAGATACATTAATCGTGAATCTTGAGGCGGGCTGAAAACTCCATCCCTAAATTGGCTCGTCGGAGGCGACGTGGACGGCGACGGGTTAACGGAAAAAGGATACAGAAACCAACCTGCGGGGGATACTGTCAAATCAAGTCTGATTCAAGACACATTATTTTCTTCAGTAGCCCGAGTGAAATCTTGAGATTTTTCCTATGTTGTGGTTCTAATTTCTGTTCCCAAGAATAGCTACATTTGATGCAAGCCACATCTATCTCATCGACTTCCAGAGCCGTTTCGATCTCGTGTGAATTTAGGCGCCTTTCAGCATGTTCGCGACACTTCGGGCACTCAAAACCAAGGGAAATTCTTTTTTCATCTTCCATTTAGACTTCCTCCATTGTCGTTCTGATTCCTGATGTTCTGGATCTCGCTTTTTGCCTTGTCCAGCTCCGCCACAATCGCTTCAGTGCACCCTCCCTGTGGACTGAAATAAATTTGGACGGGTACATTGGTAAGATTTAGGTCTTTTGCTGGAGAATTGGATGGCAAAAAAGCGAACAGAGAGAAGGCGAGTAGAAATGATATAAGCAGTAGAGATTTCTTCATGATCGATATCTCTTGGGAAATTATCTCTTTCAGAATAGAACTCACGTCCTGCGGGGATACTGTCAAAATCAAGTCTGATTCAAGACAATTGATTAATTTATTTATATCAAGTTATTCAAAAACATCACATTATATCCCATATCGTTTCAGAAAATGTTTAAGAAATTGAATAAATTACGTTGCTAAAAAGACCAGGGTAAATTTGAAATGATTTTTGCCCTGGCTTATCATTTGAACCGACCTAACTCTTCACCACATAATGAGAATTTCGACATGTACACATCGAAACCCAAGAGAACTGGTATCATTCGCCACATGGCCACTTCGAGCCATTTTATGGGGGAAATTGTTCTGGTTCTTGCGTACTTCTCTAAAATGTTTCTTTTTGAAGTGGCAATCGTTAGGTCGACGCTGACCAATAAAAGGCAGGGCCTTTGGGGACCCTGCCTTGCTCTTTCCGTTCCTACTTCTGTGTACCCTCGGTCTTGTAACGAATAGCCACACCCTGCGCCCACATCTTGTGCAACAAGCCGCACCTAAAAGTACCTTGGCCTGTTAATACGACCGCGTTTGCTCCCAGCGGCGCTGCCTTGGCCCGAATGGCGTTATACATCTTGGCAGTGTCGCTTGTGCTAAAGTGATCGGCTACTACCGTGCCGAGTTCCTCATAGGGTTTTTCAGATCGATTCAACAGGATTTCCACCTCGTTGGGATCGGTAGGGTTGTAGAAGCCCGTACCTGTCTTCGTCACATCTACCGAAGCACAACCGACCAGGAAGCCGATCAAGACAAAGAAAACCAATGCAGCCGATAATGTTCTTACCCTCATACTTTCCTCCTCTGATGCTTTAGTCTCGATTTTTGATTGCTGTTCCCGTAATCCGGCTATAGGTATGACCGTACGAATCAGAACCTGCCCATTCCTCTCCAATTGCGTAAAGCCCTCGCAACAGTATCCTTCACAACTCCTCATCCAGATGGAAACATTGGGTTTTTCGTAGCCCGAAAGCCATTAAGGGTATTGAAATAGTTAAATCCCTGGTCATTCATGACCGTTTGGAACTTTTTGAAGTTTCCGGCCCCAGCAGCAACCGCTAACAGAAGCACAAGAGTCAAGACCATAAAACCGAGTTTTTTCATTCTCTTGACCTCGGTATTTTGCTTCTATAAGGGAAGTTTTATCTAAGCGTCTACTTAAGCCGTCGCCTTCTTTTTCCTCCCTCCCGCTTTTCCAAACCCCCGATTTTTCGCCATCTTGCTCCGCTGCGAAGAATATTCTTTACACACAAGCGGGAATTTTTTCGGATCAAGTCCAAATCTCTTAAAATATTCCTTGGGCAAAAGGCCATGTTTTTTATGGATATGGGCTTTCAGAGTCCTCATTTTCTTGCCGCACTCCAGACAGACCACGTATTTCTGAGTCACAATATCCTTTAACGGAATCGGTGGTTTCTTACCCACTTCGGCTTCTGGCGCTTTTTCAGGAACCATGGCCTCTGGAATCACACCAGGTTCTAAAGATGACAAAAGGCAATAGACCGTCTTGATCTCTTCCACTAACTCCTTGGTGGATAATTCCGTCATAGAGGCATGGGAAATGATGATATCTGCGGTGAGCTTCAAATTTTCTGTGGCCATGGGAATGATCTCCTTAATTTTTTGACATATTGGGTTAATCGTTGTAAGGATATAATTATTTTGCCAATTAATTGATTTTGTCAAGGAAATTTGGGGACGCCGAATGAATTATCCCCGATTGCCCCCCTGAAGCCAAAAACGTGCGAAAAGTCGGCAATCATTGGATGTGTGAGGTAAATGGCAAAACCATGGTTTATGATAATGCCAAGGCTTGTTGGGAGCCGCAGAAGAAGTAATGTCCAGATAAACAGTTTTGCCAGCCAACAATTGCATTCTTGAATTGAGAAGTATAATGAAAAATAACATGTCTAAAGACAAATATGAAAGGGCAAAACAAGAAAGGCAAAAACATGTTGATGAGGTACTAAATTCTCCATCAATGAAAAAGTTAGTAGTTGCTGGCCCTGGCACGGGTAAAACTTATCTCTTTAAGCAAATTTTGGAGGGAAAGAAAACCGCTCTTAGGAGTTCAGAAAGGGCATCCTGGGCTTTGGCTGCTGGGGAATCACCAGAATGGATAGCCGGAACACTGGGCCGTGTAAACACCTCCATGGTTTACAGAACCTATGGGCGTTACATCCCTAATTTGACCAGGCATGACGGATCTGCTTTTGAGGGTTTCTTGTCTGGCCCTTAAAATGGAAAAGGCAACCCGGATTGGCACAATGATGGGCACAATGGCCAAAATCCAAGCTGCCTTAACCAATTAACTACTTAATTTAACTATATAATCAAATGGTGACACCGGCGGGTTGTTAACCCGCCCCTGCCCACCTGCGGGGTGACGCCCCTCTTTAAAAGCGGGTGAAACCGGTGAACCGGTAGATGTCGCCCATCAGCTCCTCATATTCCCCTTTGAGTTTCTGATACATGCGGGCATTTTCCATGGCCAGGGCCGCCTGCTCCGCCAGGGAGGCGATGAAGGTGATTTCTTCGTCGCTAAACTCCTGCAACTTGCCGGTGTAGATGCGCATCACCCCGATGATTTTGCCCTTGAGGGTGATGGGCACCGATAGGATGGACTTGATGCCTTCCTCCATGGCCTCCTTGGGATAGGTGGCCCGGTCGTCGCTGGCCACGTCGTAGATGGAGACCGCCTTACCCATCATGGCCTCGGCGATGGACTTGTCGGAGAGCACCGGACCCTTGTGGAGGTAGCGGTCACTCAGGCCGTAGGAAGCCACTAATTCCAGCTTCTGGCGAGTTTCATCCAGCAGGCGGACCGCCGCCGCCTTGATGTCCAGGGCGGTGACCGCGGTTTTCACCAGGAGATGGAGCACCTTCTTGACCTCCAGGGTCGAATTCACCGCCTTGGAGACCTCCAGCAAACCTTTAAGAAAGTTGAGTTCCCGGACCCGGGCTTCATAGATCTTGGCGTTGATGATCAGTTGAGCGCCGATCTCTGCCACGGTACTGGCGAAATCCACCTCTTCCAGGGTGAACTCCCGGGGTTCGCCGCTGATCAGGCGAATCACCCCGATGACCTTCCCCTTGAAAATCATGGGGATGGCCGCCATGCTGGCGATCCCTTCGGCTGCGGCCTCCTTGGGATACTGCATGCGGGGATCATTGGCGGCATCGTAAATGGCCACCGGCCGGCCGCTGAGCGACTCGGTAAGGCTCTTGTCCAGGTCCACCGCCCCTTTTTGCAGGTACCCCTCACTCAGGCCCACCGAGGCGGCCAGCTCCAGGGTGTTGGTTTTGGGGTGGACCAGGCGGATGGTCGCCCCCTTGAGGCCCATGGTCTGGGTGAGTTCCCGCACTATGGTTTCCAAGACCTGCTCGACCCCCAGGTGAGAACTCAAGGCCTTCACGATCTCCTGGAAACTGCGTAATACAACTCTTTCTTTAGACGACGCCATGCCCAGCCCTCCTTTGAAATCTCCCTGCCCACGGAAGTCTTGGCGAACCCTTCGCAGCCTAGTCTATCTTATCAGATACTGGAGCAGAGGGACAGCTTCTTTCCAGGTTTTCCTCCACCGGCGGCGCCAGGCTCAGTCAAAAAGATAAGTCTTGCTTTCCCGGAGGGCAATATTCAGGGGAAAATAGCTGATGGCTGATAGCAGCCGAAGAACAGCCGGGGCGGCTGTTCCCCATTTAGAGACCTCTGCGAAAATTCAATGCGGGACAGCCGCCCTCAGCAAGTAAAAAGTTAAAAATTAAAAGTAAAAATTTCTGAACTTTCAGCCCTTTTCCTTTTTTTTGCCTTTTGCCTTTTGCCTTTTGCCCTGTCGTCCCAGCCCCGGAAAAAGCCTCGTCAAATTCCCTGTAATCTCCTTTTCCCTTAGCCGGGAGTTGCAGTATAATGGCGGCATGGCAGCCAGACTCAAATTTGAGCCTCTCCATTTCCGGGATCGCCTCACCATCATCAATCCTTACGGGATCATCGGGGTGGTGACCCTGTGGTCCCGGGTGGATTATGTCTGCGAGCGCTTCCGACAGGCCGGGGCGGACCTGGACCCGGCCAGCAGCCCCATTGCGGTCTTCGGCAACCTTTACGGCAATGGTCTGAGGGAGCTGCTCAGGAATCTGCTGTACAACCCGCAGATTCAGGTGCTGCTGGTTTGCGGCCATAATCGCTCCGGATCGTATGAAGAGTTAAGAAACTTTATTACCCTCGGTTTGGAAAGGAAGGATTCACCTTTTATAAGATATAAGGTCACTGAAGGGCAAAAAAAAGTGGGGACCTGCCGAATAAGGCAAACCACTAGAATTCTGGACGATTTGGTGCGCCCGGGCGATTTTTCAGGTTCCCTGCAAGTAAGGCTGTTGGGCGACCCGCAGGGAGAGCGGGCAATTTCGTCCATCAAAGAATTTTTTGATTCTTGGGAACCGAAAATTTTTTATAAGGGACTGGAAAATCTTCAGAGATTAAAGGTCTCCCTCCCCGAGGTGGAGTTGCAATACTACCCCAGCAACCCCCGGGGCCACGCGGTGGTGCGGGAAGATATCCTGGAGGCCTGGAAGGATGTCCTCTATCTGCTCAGCCGCTTTGGCCGTCGGGTCAACCTGCCGAAAGGGGAGCGTCTGGAGCTGCAACACGTCAAGGTGGTCGTGGAAAAGCCCAGGTTCGAGGGCGACGATAAACTTAAGGCCGTCAATCTCGATCCCCACAGCCTGCGGCGTTACCAGGAGGACATCCTGCGGGGGGAGCAGCGCCCGGACGAGACCTATAATTACGGCCACCGCCTGCGGCAATATTTTGGCCTGGACAACCTGGCGGCCTGCGCCGAGCGGCTGAAGCGGGACCCCGAGGATCGCAAGGCTTACGTGACCTTGTGGGACAACCCCCGGGACCTGACCCAGGTAGAGGGCCGCCCCTGTCTGGTGTCCCTGTTTTTTCGCCGGTTTGAGGGCCGTTTGACCCTGGGCGCCACCTTCCGGACCCATAACGCCATGGACGCTTATCCCCTGAATCTTTACGGGCTCATGGCCATCCAGGGCTGGGTGGCGGCGCAGGCCGCCATGCCTCCCGGGGCCCTGGTGGTCATCAGCCATTCCCTGGGATTGGACCCCCGGGAGCTGGACCGGGCCCTGCTGGTCATCGGCAAGCGGCCCTTCAAGGTGCGGCTGGACCCCATGGGCTACTTCCGGATCACCCTGGACCGCAAGGACATCCTGGTGGAGCACCGCTACCAGGACGTCACCCTGAAGGAATATCGCGGCCGGGGGGCTGAGCGCCTGCAGCACGAGATCGCCCGGGATGTGGCCCTCTCGGACATCAACCACGCCATCTACCTGGGGCGGCAACTGTCCCGGGCCGAGGCGGCCCTGAAGGAGGGCCGGGAGTTTGTGCAGGAATAGATAGTGTAGGGGCGACAGTGGCACCGGCTTCCCGCCTGTGATCGGGTCGCCCTATACATTATCAAAGATTCGTGCTAAACAGGTAAACGGGGAGGCCGCGTCATGGAAAAATTCTCGATTCCCCGGGCGGCGTCCCGCCCTGGCCGGAGATTATGGAATTACGCCACGTAACGATAGCCATTGACGGCGAGCGGACTATCCGGGCCGTACTGGGAGTGCCCCGCACCACTACCATGGCTGGCATCCTGGTCCTGGCCCACGGGGCCAACAATGGCATGGATCATCCCCTGATTGCCGGGCTGCACGAAAAATTGGCCCGCCAGGGCCTGGTCACGGTGCGCTTCAATTTCCCCTACGCCGAAGAAGGGCGGAAACGGCCCGATCCGGACGAGGCCCTGGAGGGCGCCTATCGCCTGGTGCTGGAGTACGTGGCGGAACTCAAAGAGTTTCAGGGCCTGGCGCTGTACTTGGGGGGAAAATCCATGGGAGCCCGCCTGGCCGCCCAACTGGTGGCCCGGGAGGTGGGGGCCAGCGGCCTGGTCTTCCTGGGCTACCCCTTACATCCCCCCGGCCGGCCCGACCAGCTGCGGGACCAGCCCCTTTATCTGCTGCCTTGCCCCACCCTGTTCATCGAGGGTGCCCGGGATCCCTTCTGCCGCCTGGACCTGCTGGGAGAAGTGCTGGGGCGCCTGCCGCTGAGGAGCGACCTGCATGTCATCCCCAGGACGGGGCATTCCTTTGAAACGAACCGCAGCGTCCTGGCCCCGGAATTGTTGGAAGAGATCTGCCGGGTGATCCTGGGCTGGCTGGACAGCTTGTAAAAAAGAAGCTGTCAGCTGTCAGCTGTCAGCTAAAGGCAAAAAGACAAGGTACAAAAACCGAAGGCTAATGAAGGATTTTAAAAAACAAAAAGTTTGGCAAAAGAGCCATCAATTGGCTTTAGATATCTATAAAAGTAACGGCAAGCTTTCCACGGGAAGAGTTATATGGATTAATCAACCAACTGCGCTGTTCCTGTGCCTCCATTCCGGCTAATATTTCCGAAGGCTGTGGTAGAAACAGCGAAGCCGATTTTTCCCGATTCCTTCAAATAGCCATGGGTTTGGCCGCTGAATTGGAGTATCATCTATTGCTGTCTCATGATCTTGAATTTATTAATGATTATGATTACGAGAATCTCAGCAAAGAAACCGTAGAAGTTAAGTAAATGCTAACCTCGATCATCAAAAAGCTGAAAGCTGACCGCTGAAAGCTGAGAGCTAGAAAATGAGTATCATTTTAGTAGTCGACGACGATACCCCCACCCGGGAGGCGCTGGCCACCGGCCTGAAGAAGCTGGGCCATGAGATTCACGCCGCGGCCAGCGGGGTGGCGGCCCTGGATGAGGTGCGGCGCCACCAGGTGGATCTGGCCATTATTGACCTGAAGCTGCCGGACATGACGGGCACCGAGCTCTTCGGGGCCTTGCGCATCCTGCGTCCCGAGGCCATCGCCATCATGATTTCCGGCCACGCCACCGTGGATGAGGCCATCTCCGCCTTGAAGCGGGGGATCTACGACTTCATCACCAAAGATTTCCGCATGGGCGAACTGCGTAAGGTGGTGACCCGGGCCCTGGAGACCCAAAAGCTCCTGGTGGAAAACGAGCGGCTGCGCCAGGCCCTGAAGGAGCGCAGCGCCAGTGGGCGCATGATGGGCCGGTCCGCGCCGTTCCTCAAGGTTATGCAAATGGTCGGCCAGATCGCCCCCATGAAAAGCACTGCGCTGCTTTCCGGGGAGAGCGGGGTAGGCAAGGAACTCATCGCCGAGGCCATCCATTACCAGAGCCCCCGCCGGTCTAAGCCCTTTGTCAAGGTGAATTGCGGCGCCTTGCCGGAAGGACTCATCGAGTCGGAACTCTTCGGTCACGAGAAGGGGGCCTTCACCGGGGCCATCCAGCAGCGCAAAGGCCGCTTCGAGTTGGCCGACGGCGGCACCCTCTTCCTGGATGAAATCAGCGAGATGCCCCTGCCCACCCAGGTAAAGCTGCTACGGGTGCTCCAGGAGGGAGAGTTCGAAAGGGTGGGAGGGTCCCAGACCCTGAAGGTGGACGTGCGGCTGATCGCCGCCACCAACCTGGATCTGGAGGCCGCGGTCGCCTCCGGGCGTTTCCGTAAGGACCTGTTTTACCGCCTCCATGTCATCCACCTTATCGTCCCGACCTTGCGGGAGCGGCCGGAGGATATCCCCCTGCTGGCCCTGCACTTCCTGGACAAGTTCTGCCTGGAAAACGACCGCCCGGCCATGGGGTTTACACCCAATGCCATGCTTGCTTTAAAAAATTATAACTGGCCCGGCAATATCCGGGAGTTGCAGAACGTGGTGGAACGGGCCGTGGCCCTGACCACCGGCAATATGGTGCATCTGGAGGATCTGCCGGACGAGATTCGCCGGCACCATCCCGAGGACGACAAGATCATCCTGCCGGTGGGTGTTACTATGGGGGAGATCGAGCGCCTGGCCATCCTCCAGACCCTGAAAAAAACCCAGGGCGACAAAGAGTTGGCCGCCCGCCTCCTGGGCATCGGCCTGGCCACCATCTACCGGCGTCTGAAGGAGATGGAAATGAAAGAAGTGGGGTCGGGGGAGCCGGACCATGCCTAATCTATCCTTTCTGGATGCCAAATCCCTGCCCCTGAAAGAAGCCGAAGCGGTCATCCTGCCCATCCCCTACGAAGCTACGATCACTTATGGGGGCGGTACCCGTGAAGGGCCGGAGGCCATTTTGTCGGCTTCCCGGCAGGTGGAGCTGTGGGATGAAGAGGGAGATTGGGAACCCGCGGCGGCCATCCGCCTGGCCACCGCCTTGCCGGTGCTGCCGGAGGCCTCCGGCCCCCAGGCCATGCTGGACAAGATCCGCCGCCTGGTGCAGCCCTGGATTCAGCAGGGGAAATTGATCGCCGCCCTGGGAGGCGAACACACCATCACCACCGCCCTGGTGCAGGCAGCCCAGACCCGCTACCCTGACCTGACGGTGGTGGCCCTGGACGCCCACGCCGATCTCCGGGACGCTTATGACGGCAGCAAGCTCTCCCACGCCTGCGTCCTGCGCCGGGTCTACGAGCTGGGCCGGCCCCTGACCCTCCTGGGGACCCGCAGCTACTCCCAGGAGGAGTTCCAGCTCCTGCGGGTGGCGCCGCGCCTCAAGGTCTATCCGGCCCGGGACCTGCACTCTCCGGAAGGCTGGCAGAGCGCCCTGGACCATCTACAAGGCATTCCCGGACCGGTCTACCTGAGCATCGACCTGGACGCCCTGGACCCGGGCATCATGCCAGGGGTGGGGACTCCGGAGCCCGGCGGCTTGACTTATTACCAGGCGCTGGCCGTCATGGCGGCCCTGGCCCGGCGCGGCCCCATCATCGGCCTGGACCTGGTGGAACTGGCCCCCATCCCGGGCCAGCGGCTGAGCGAATTCACCGCCGCCCGTCTGCTTTATAAAGCCCTGGGCTATATCTACCGATCCCGGCGGTAAGGGGGATTAAAGGCAATACTGTTCACTTAGGGCTCTTTTCTAAGAATTGGTGGATCGTGCCCACCTTCACTTATATTATTCCACTTATATTATTCCATGTCATCCTGAGCGAAGCGAAGGATCTAGATTCTTCGGTCGCCTGCGGCTCCCTCAGAATGACAAGATAAATTGCTTGGAATCATCTCTAGACCCTTAAATGACCGAGTAGAAAAATGACTTTACTTCTAACAGAAATCAATTGGTTGGATAATTTATTAAATAGCTTTATTGTGTTCGCCGCTGATCGCCGGATTTCAAAGCCAAATGGTGATTATGATGGTGAAAGAAAAAAGATTTTCGAAGTCAAATATCTCCAAGCTGGAATCGGCTACTTTGGGCTGGCATATGTACCTAAAAAGCGTAGCGCCGAGCACGAGCCTATGAGCGACTGGCTCTTACGCTTCATCCGAAAAAATTCACTCCTTACCAATATGGAACTTTTTGCAAATGAGTTGGCAAATAACTTGAACTCAGATATCCCGTCAGAATAGAGGAATAAATATCGCTCGGGCTTTCATCTTGCGGGTTACAATTTAGCTGGAATCCCAGAATTTTGGTATATCCGAAATGTGGAAGACGATAGAATTACTATCACTGGAAGTTATCAACATAGAGAAGACTTCATAAATGCACATGCCCTTGCTTTAGGCTATGATGGCCATAATCCTTATTCGATCAAACCTTTTTTTGTACAAATTTACAGGAATGGTGATATCAGAGCCCATGTCGCTGCTTGGGAAAACATTGATAAAGGTTTTGGGGATCTTCTAAACGAACCTCAGTTCAAAAAGTTAGGCACGGTTTCAGATTATGAAAGATGGGTCAAGTTTAAGATGGAAGTAATCGCTTATTTTTACAAGAAATATTGTAAGGTATCGCTTATAGCAAGACCAATTGATACTTTCTCAATAATGCCTAAAACAAATCCAGTGAACAGTATCGCAGCAAGCACAAACAATAGTATTGGAATGATAGAGAACGAATCTTCATCTACAACTAACAGCATGCCAACATCTGCAAGCAGCAGACCGAAAAAGTAATCATGACCGAGCCAACCGCAGAGGTGCCGATCCGGCGCTATCTTCAGGGCCGACTGGAAGAAACCCGCGACCTGGTGGTCGTGGAGGAGCCCCTGGAGATTCGCCTGGCGGGGGAACCCTTCCAGGTGCTGATGCGCCTGCCGGGGCTGGAAAAGGAACTGGCCCTGGGTTTCTTGTTCACCGAGGGCATCATTCAAAATCTCTCCGAGGTCATCACCCTCCATTTTTGCGGCACCGCCACCGACCCGCTGCTCCCCCCCAACGTGGTGGACGTCTCGCTGAGCGAAGCAGCCCTGGCCCGGCGAGGCCGGCGCCACCTGGAGGTGGCCTACTCCAGTTGCGGTCTGTGCGCCAAGGAGGCGGTGAGTGAAATCCTCCGCAAGGTTGCCCCGGTGGAGAGCGCCCTGGCCGTCACCCCCGACGAGCTGCTGTCCCTGACGGCCCGCATGCAAGAGGCCCAGACCATTTTCCGAGCCACCGGGGGCAGCCACGGGGTGGCCCTGGCTGCCCCCGGCGGCGACCCTTTTCTGATGGCCGAAGACGTGGGGCGTCACAACGCCATGGATAAGGTGATCGGCCGGGCCCTGCTGCAGAAGCGGGACCTGACCGCCATGGTAGCCCTGCTCAGCGGCAGGATCAGCTTCGAAATGGCCCTCAAGGCCGCCCGGGCCGGCATCCCCATCCTGGCGGCGGTCTCCGCCCCCACCACCATGGCCCTGGAACTGGCCCAGGAACTCCACCTCACCCTGGCCGGCTTCGTCCGGGACCGGCGACTCAATATCTACTGCCACCCGGAGCGGATCAGGATTTGAGTTCTAGGGGCGACCCGCTGGGTCGCCCAGTTTCGAGTTTCAAGCAGGGGCGGACCCAGGTATCCGCCCCCGGAGGGCGCACCCAATCACAGGCTGAAAGCCTGTGCCACTGTGCGCCCCTATGCAGGATATTCCTATTTCTTTGATGAAAAAGGAAGGGCGGCCCCGGAGCCGCCCCTGTGGGTCTTATGGGTTTTGCTTTTATCGGAAACCGAAAACCGTCTTTCCTCGAACCTACCTGGTCCCCAGCCTCTCCAACTCCAGGCAGGAGAGTGGGTGCCCCAGGGCGCAAGCCTTGCGGTAGTCGGCTCGGGCCTTATCCATCTCTCCCAGGTGGTAGCGGTAGATGTTGCCCCGGAAGAAATAGGCGTGGGGCGAATCCGGGGCCAGGCGGATGGCGGTGGAAAAGTCCGACACCGCTTTCTGGTATTCCCCCTGGCAGAACCAGACCATGCCACGTTTATTGAAGACCCAGGGGTCCTTGGGGGCCAATTGCGCGGCCTGGTTGAGGTCGGCCATGGCCTCCGGAAAACAGCCCTCTTGAGCCCGGCATTCGCCCCGTTCCTTGAGGACCTCGACGTTTTTGGGGTCGCCATTGAGGGCCGCGGTCAGGACCTCGATGGCCTCGGGTCGCCGCTCCATGCTGGCCAGCAGATTCGCCTTAGCCAGGAGAAACTGGAGGTCCCGGGGGTGTTCAGCCAGACCCCGGTCAAGCTCTGCCAGGGCCTCGGTATTGCGGCCCAGGCCGGCCAGGGCCAGGGCGAGGTGGCGCCGGGCCTCGGTCATTCGCGGGTTCTGCTTCAGATATTTGCCGAGCAACGCCAGGGCCAACTCATTGTTGCCGGCCTTTTGGGCCTCGATCCCCTTGATGAGCAGGTTTTGATCGGCCCAGACCTGCTGGACCGAAATTAGCAGGCAAATAAACAGGATCAGCAAATGGCGCCAGCGCTTCATGGTAGTCTCCCGGGCCTGATGGACATCTTAATAAAGTCACATATCCAAGGGCCCGCCGCCCGCGCGGACGACCTTTTATACCCTGATTGGCGAGGCCGCCGCCAGCCTTATGCCAGGCAGCCGTCAAATAATCCTGTTGGTGAAGAAGCGGACCTGCGAGGCCGGCCCTGGGGGGGGCGCATACCTGGCTGCCCCCCTGCCAGAGATTCTGCTACCTTGGCGGCGCGACTTGCCATTAGGGCGGGTTACCAAGAGGCGGCCTGTGGGCGCGTCCCTGGCGCCCGTACGGGACCGTTGCCGGAAACTGGAAATCAATAGCTGCGCATGGCCCGCAGGCGCTCCACCCGCTCTTCAATGGGCGGATGGGTGCTGAAGAGGTTCATGAGGCTGCGCCCGGTCAGGGGGTTGACAATGAACATGTGGGCCGTGGCCGGGCTGGCGTCCATGGGAATCCGTTGCGTCCCCAGGGAGAGCTTCTCGAGGGCCCGGGCCAGGGATTCCGGGTTGTGGGCCAGACGGGCCCCGGTTTCATCCGCCAGGTACTCCCGGGAGCGGGAGATGGCCATCTGGATGAGCATGGCGGCGATGGGGGCGATGATGGACATGACCAGAACCTCCAAGATTCCCCCCCCCTCCTCGTCATCCCGGCCCATACCCAAAATTGCCCCCCACCTGGCCATGCTCGCCAGGATCATGATGGCGCCGGCCAGGGTGGCGGCGATGGTGGAGATGAGGATATCGCGGTTGAGCACGTGGCCCAGTTCATGACCCAGCACTCCCTTGAGCTCCACCGGGCTCAGCAGCCGGATAATTCCTTGGGTGGCCGCCACTGCGGCGTGCTGCGGGTTGCGGCCGGTGGCGAAGGCGTTGGGGGACTCATCCGGGATGATGTACACTCTGGGTTTGGGAATCCCCGCCTCGTGGGCCAGTTCCTCCACCATCTGATGTATCTGCGGCGCTTCCTCCGGGCTCACTTCCTGGGCCCTATACATGCGCAGGACGATCTTGTCGGAGAACCAGTAGCTGAAGAAATTCATGCCCAAGGCCAGGATAAAGGCCAGGTACATCCCCTGGCGGCCACCCAGAAACTTGCCCATGAAAATGAGGAATATCGTCAACCCGGTCAATAAGAGCACGGTTTTTACTCGATTTTCCATCCATTTACTCCTATAGTGAAAGAAATACGAGGATTTTTCGTTTAGATGGTTACTGCTAAATTTTAAAATTCCTTACGGTTCTTGTCAATAACTTCCGCCGCTCCGGGCTCCGCCCCGGGGCCGATAAGATACAGAAAATATTCTTGATTCCCCTTGGGTCCCTTGAGGGGGGAGGGGAAGGCCGGGCTCACCTGAAAACCCAGAGCGGCGGCCACGGCCGCCACCTTGGCCACCGCCTCCTGTTGACGGACCGGCTCCCGCACCACTCCGCCTTTACCCACCTGACCCTTGCCCACTTCGAACTGGGGCTTCACCAGGGCCAGGATCTCGCCGCCGGGGCGGAGAAACTCCAGCATCCGGGGCAGCACCAGGGTGAGGGAGATAAAGGAGAGGTCCAGGGTAATGAGATCGATGGGCTCGGGGACGGCTTCCCGGGTTAAGCGGCGGAGGTTCCGGCGCTCCAGGGCCACCACCCGGGGGTCGGCCCGCAGGGTGGCGTCGAGCTGGCCATAGCCCACGTCCACGGCATAGACAATTTTAGCCCCGGCCAGCAAGAGGACCTGGGTGAAGCCGCCGGTGGCGGCCCCGGCGTCCAGGGCGGTCTTGCCGCCTGGGAGCACCCGGAAATGTTCCAGGGCCGCAGCGAGCTTCTCACCGCCCCGGCTGACGAAACGGGGCGCCGGCTTCAGGGTGATGGCCGTCTCCCCAGCCACCAGGGTTCCGGGTTTGACCGCCACTCCGCCCCCCGCAAGCCTGACCCGCCCCGCCAGGATCAAGGCCTGAGCCTGGGTCCGGCTCCGGGCCAGGCCCCTGGTTACCAATAACTGATCCAGACGGGTCTTCACTGGCGGTTGGCGATGGTTCCCTGCTGGTTGGTTAAGATGGACTTCTTTATTAAAGGAAAATCTTAAACCTGACACTAAAAAAGAAATGAAGAGGTATCCACCACCACAATGGTCACCCCCGGGGGGGCCTTGAAGATCAATTGCTCGGCGACGGTTTTTTGGCCCAGCCAGCGTTTCCAGGCAGGCAGCCGGCCCGGCTTGCCGATGACGATGTGGCTGACATGGTATTCCCTGGCAAAATGGAGGATCGTTGCCACGATGTCCTCCCCCTTATAGGGAAAGACCAGGGCCCCCAATTGTTTGGCCAGGGTGAGGCTATCGGCGAGCTGGCGCTGGGTGGCCGCATCGATCACGGTGGATTCCTCCCGGGGGGTCTGGACGTAAACCGCATACCAGTTGCTGCTGAGGCGGCCGGCGAGGCGGGAGCCATAGCGGAGCAGGGCGGCGGGATTGGGGCCGCGGGAGCTGAGGCAGACCATCACTTGTTCCGGCGCCGCCTCGGGATTTTCCTCCGGCTCGGTGCGGCGCTTGAGGTCAATCTGGGAGGCCAACTCCCGCAGCGTCAATTCCCGGAGCTGGTCCAGATTGACGCGTTTAAAAAAGTTTTCCAGGGCCACGGCCACCCGCTCCGGAGGATAGATCTTCCCTTCCCGGAGGCGCCGCAGCAAATCCTCCGGGGAGATGTCCACGTTGATAATTTCATCGGCCTCGGCCAACACGGTGTCGGGGATGCGCTCACGGACCTTTACCCCGATGTGGGTCTCCACCAAATCATAGAGGCTTTCGAGATGCTGGATGTTGAGGGTGCTGATGACGTGGATGCCGGCGCGCAACAGGTCCTCCACGTCTTGATAACGTTTGGGGTTCTTGCTTCCCGGGACATTGGAGTGGGCCAGTTCATCCACCAGGGCCACCTCAGGCCGCCGTGCCAGTACCGCATCCAGATCCATCTCCTCAAGGGTGATGCCGCGATACTGAACCTGCCGCCGGGGAACGACCTCCAGACCTTCGAGGAGTTTGGCCGTCTCCACCCGGCCATGGGTCTCCACCAGCCCCACCACGATATCAACACCCTCTTCCTTCAGGCGGTGCCCTTCCTGGAGCATCTGCCAGGTCTTCCCGACCCCGGCCCCGTACCCGAGATAGATCTTCAACTTGCCGCGCTGGGCGCGGCGGATCAGGCGCAGGAAACTGAGGGCCTTGTCTTCCGCCATCTTATCCGGTTTCCATGAGCATCTGCCACTGAGCCGTTTAGTTATGCAACCATAAGCTGAGACATCGCGATCTCGGTTATTCGGTTAATCCTTTAACCGAAAACTGCACTAGTTGACCGGGATGGCGTCCAGGGCCAGATTGAGCCGGAGCACGTTAACCCCGGGCTCTCCGAAGAGGCCCCAATCGGGTCCTTCGCGATATTTGGCGATCAGGCTCCTGATTGTAGTTTCCTTCAAATTTCTAGCCTTGGCAACCCGGGGGGCCTGCAGCCCGGCGTTCCCCAGGCTGATATGGGGGTCCAGGCCGCTGCCGGAGGCGGTCACGGCGTCGGCGGGGACCAGGGTTCCGGCCGGCAGGTTATTTTCGGCGCGATACTTCTCCACCCGCTCCTTCACCTGATCGGTGAGCTTCTGGGACAGCGGTCCCAGGTTGCTGCCGCCGGAGCTGGTGCCATCATAGCCGGTGTCGCCCGCGGCCGAAGGCCGCGCGTGAAAATACTGCGCCCCGCCGAAGTTTTGGGCCATTAAGCTGCTGCCGACCACCTTCCCCTTAACTTCCAACAGGGAGCCGTTGGCCTGGCTGGGAAAGGCCACCTGGGCGATGCCCCAGACTACCAGGGGATAGGCGCAGCACAAGATGATCAACAGGGCCAGGGTGACCAGGGCCGAAACCTTGATTTCTTGAAGCAGTTCTTGGATCTTCATATCTCATTCTCTCTCAGGCCAGGTGCAGAGCGGCGACGATCAAGTCGATGAGCTTGATGCCGATAAACGGCACGATGACACCGCCCAGGCCATAGATCAGCAGATTGCGCCGCAGAATGGCGGCAGCCCCCATGGGGCGGAACTTGATGCCCTTCAGCGCCAGGGGAATCAGGACAATGATGATCAAGGCGTTGAAGATCACCGCACTGAGGATGGCGCTGGCCGGGGAGGCCAGTTTCATAACATTGAAGGGGGCGATTTGGGGGAAGGTCCCCACCAGCATGGCCGGGATGATGGCAAAGTATTTGGCCACGTCGTTGGCGATGCTGAAGGTGGTGAGGGCGCCCCGGGTCATGAGAAGCTGTTTGCCGATCTCTACGATCTCGATAAGTTTGGTGGGGTTTGAGTCCAGATCCACCATGTTACCGGCCTCTTTGGCCGCCTGGGTGCCGGTGTTCATGGCCACGCCCACGTCGGCCTGGGCCAGGGCCGGGGCGTCGTTGGTGCCATCGCCGGTCATGGCCACCAGGTGGCCGGCCGCCTGGTGCCGGTGAATCATGGCCAGCTTGTCCTCCGGTTTGGCCTGGGCCAGGAAATCATCTACCCCGGCCTCCTTGGCGATGGCCGCGGCAGTGAGGGGGTTGTCGCCGGTAATCATGATGGTGGTGATCCCCATGGCCCGGTAGCGTAGGAAACGGTCCGCCAGGCCGCCCTTGACGATATCCTTGAGATAGACCACTCCATAGATTTTTTCGGCGCTGGCGACCACCAAGGGGGTGCCGCCCAGGAAGCCGATGCGCTGGATCTCAGCATCTACTTTCGGAGGCAGCGGCTTGCCAATGAACTCTTGCACGGCATCCGGGGCGCCTTTGCGGTATTGCTCGCCCTGGAGATTGACGCCGCTCATGCGGGTTTTGGCGCTGAAGGGGACAAACTCGGCGTTAGGGAACTCACGCAGATCCCGCCCCCTAAGGCCGTATTGCTTGGCCAGCACCACGATGCTGCGTCCTTCCGGCGTTTCATCGACCAGGGAGGCGAGCTGCGCCACGCTGGCCAGTTCCCCCAGCTCGACCCCCGGGGCTGGCAGGAACTCCACCGCCTGGCGGTTGCCCAGGGTGATGGTGCCGGTCTTGTCCAACAGGAGCACGTCCACGTCACCGGCAGCCTCGGCGGCGCGGCCGCTCATGGCCAGGACGTTTTGCTGCACCAGCCGGTCGATGCCGGCGATACCGATGGCGCTCAGCAAGCCGCCGATAGTGGTAGGGATCAGGCAGACCAGCAGGGCGGCCAGCACGGGGACGGAGAAGTCCACCTGCGCATAAGTCCCAAAGAGCTTCAGGGTAACGATCACCACCAGAAAGATAATAGTCATGGCCGCCAGCAGGATGGTCAGGGCGATTTCGTTGGGGGTCTTCTGGCGGCTGGCGCCTTCGATCAGGGCGATCATCCGGTCCATGAAGCTCTCCCCCGGGTTGGCGGTGACCTGCACCACGATCTCGTCGGAGAGCACCTGGGTGCCGCCGGTGACCGCGCTGCGATCGCCGCCGGCCTCGCGAATTACCGGGGCCGACTCACCGGTGATGGCGGATTCATTCACCGTGGCCGCGCCTTCGATAACTTCGCCGTCCGCCGGAATCACCTCATTGGCCTTAACCACGAAGATATCGCCTTTGCGCAGGGCCTCTGCCGGGATGGGCTCGATGACCCCGTTGGGCAGGCGGCGATTGGCAGTGGTCTGGGTGCGGGCCTGGCGCAGGGTGGCCGCCTGGGCCTTGCCCCGCCCTTCCGCCATGGCCTCGGCAAAGTTGGCGAACAGCACCGTGAACCAGAGCCACAGAGCGATCTGCAGAAAGAAACCCCAAGACCCGCCATGTAAAGGGGTATATAAGAGTTTGGCCGTCGTCACCGCAGCTCCCGCCAATGCCACAAACATCACCGGATTACGGACCATCAGGCGGGGGTCAAGCTTCCAAAAGGAATCCCCGATCGCCTGAATCAGGATCGTCTTATCAAACAATGAGCGCGCTTTCACTTTGGCAGCCATCGTCGGAGCCCTTAGAATAACTTGTTAGAATTAATCATGATGAAGTGCTCAACGATGGGGCCCAGGCTGATGGCCGGAAAGAAGGTCAGAGCCCCCACGATAATGACGGTGCCCACGAGGAGAAGGGTAAAAGTGACGCCGGAAACCGGAAAACTGCCGGCGCTCACCGGGATGGTCTTTTTAGCCGCCAGGCTGCCGGCTAGCGCCAATACCGGCACGATGGATAAGAAGCGCCCGACCAGGGCGGCCAGCCCCAGGGTCAGGTTATACCAGAGGGTGTTGGCCGACAGGCCCGCAAAGGCGCTGCCGTTGTTGCCGATACAGGAAGTGAAGGCATAGAGTATCTCGCTGAAGCCGTGGGGTCCGCTATTGCCTAAGGGCTTGACGCCCCACTCGCTGGAGACGGCCAACGCGGTGAACCCCAGCAGGAAGACGCTGGCCACCAGAATAGACAGCGCCGCCACCTGGACGTCGTAGGCCTCGATCTTTTTTCCCAGGTATTCCGGGGTGCGGCCCACCATCAGGCCCGCCAGGAAAATGGCCAGGACCACGAAGACCAGTATGCCGAAGAGGCCGGCCCCGGCGCCGCCGAAGATGACCTCGCCCAGATGGATGTTGAACATCGGCACCAGGCCGCCCAAGGGCGTGAAGGAGTCAAGCATGGCGTTGACCGCGCCGCTGGAGGAGTCCGTGGTAACCGCGGTAAACAGAGCGGAATTAAAGATGCCGAAGCGGACTTCCTTGCCTTCCATGGCGCTGGTGACGTGGTCGAGGCCCAGGGCCGCCAGCCGCGGGTTGCCATAGGTTTCCGCCCCCCAGCAGATGAGCACGCCCACCAGGAAGAGCAAAAACATAGCGGCCCATACCGACCAGCCATGATTCTGGTTCCTTAACTGGCGGCCCAGGTAATAAGTCAGGCCGCTGGGTATCAGGAAGATGGACAGCATCTGGATGAAGTTCGACAGCGGCGTGGGATTCTCGAAAGGATGGGCGGCGTTGGCGTTGGTGAAGCCACCGCCATTGCCGCCCAACATCTTGATCGATACTTGGGAGGCCATGGGACCCTGGGGGATGGTCTGGGTCTTTACCTTAGCATCCTCCATCACCGTGTTGCCCTGGGAGTCCTTGACCTCCTGGCCGCCGGCGTCTTTCTTGGCCACCTGGGTGGTGAAAGGTTCGATCACCCGGGCGCTTTGATAAGCCCTGAAATTCTGAATCACCCCCTGGGAAACCAGAAACACCGCAAACACCAGAGAGATGGGTAGCAGCAGGTAAAGGCAGATGCGGGTCTGATCGGTCCAGAAGTTTCCCAGGGTGGCCGCCTTATCCCGGGCGAGGCCCCGCACCAGGGCGGCGGCTACGGCGATGGCCGTGGCCGTTGAGAAAAAACAGTGTGAGGCCAGGGCCACCATCTGGGAGAGGTAGGACATGGTGTTTTCGCCGGTATAGTTCTGATAGCTGGCGTTGGCGAGGAAAGTGGCCGCGGTCTCAAAGGAAAGATCCCCGGCCACTCCGCCAAAACCCTGGGGGTTAAGAGGCAGAAAGTATTGCAACCGCAGGATAAGATAGCTCAGCAGCATGGTGACCAGGCTAAAGATCAGGACGGAGACGGCGTAGCCTTTCCAATCCTGCTCCCTGCCGGGGTCGATCCCGGCCAGGCGATAGATCAGGCGCTCCACCGGCTTTAAGGCCGGATCGAGGAAGGTGCGGCCTTCCGCGTCCAGCACCCTCACCAGGTAAAGCCCCATGGGCTTGGTGAGGGCCAGCAGGATGACGCTGAAGAGAATTAATTGGGTCCAACCGCTGGCATTCATTACGGCATCCCCGAGTTAGAACTTTTGCGGGCGAAGCAGCACCACAAAAAGATAGATAAGCAGGGCGAAGGCCACCAGGCCGACGATCAGGTTTTCCATGTTTTGCCCAACCTGGCCAGGAAGCCGACATAAAGCAGGCAGATCACAAAGAAAAGCAGGGTGATAGCTACCCAAACAAGGTCCATGGATTAATTCCCTTTCATATTTAATAAGTTACTCGAAACTTAAAACTCGAAACTCAGTGATTGATTTCTTAAATATGGTAACGTTTCTTGTCGACCCCCCCTCACCCCAGCCCTCTCCCCCCGCCGGGGGGAGAGGGAGCATTCCAACTTGGCTCTTTACCCCCTCTCCCCCAATGGGGGAGAGGGTTAGGGTGAGGGGGAATTAATCACTTGCTCCCGCTATTAATCAATACGTTACCGGATTTAAGAAATCGGTGCTTAGGCCACCCTGACGGTGAAAGTGAATCTGGTCCCCTTTCCCGGCTGGCTGGCGACCTCGATCCGGCCCCCGTGGGCCGCCACGATTTCTTTGGCGATGGTGAGCCCCAACCCGGAGTCCACCTGCTCCTGCCCCGGCACCCGGAAAAATTTCTCGAAGAGGCGCGGCAGGTATTCCGGGGCGATCCCGATGCCGGTGTCCTCCACCATGAACTGGACCATACCCTCTGCGGTCTGAGCCGACACTCGCACCACTCCCCCCCTGGGCGTATATTTGAGGGCGTTGCTGAGGAGGTTATCGAACACCAGCAAAATACGTTGCGGATCGGCGAGCACCGCGGGCGCCTCTGCCGGCACCTCGAAGGTCAGTGCGATCCCATGGTCCTTGAAGGCTGGCCTCACTTTCTCGGTCACTTGCAAAATCAAGGATTCCACATTCACCGTTTGGCGCTGCATCTCAGCGCTACCTGACTCGATGCGGCTAATATCCAGCAAGTCTTCAATGACTCGATAAAGTCGATCGCTATCCTGACGCGCCGCTTCGAGAACCTCCGACTGCTTAACAGACAGGGGGCCGATTTTTTCACTGAGGAGCAGGTGAATCGCCAGACGCACCGAGGTCAGAGGCGTTTTCAACTCATGGGAAACGGTGGAGATCAAACCGTTTTTCACCTCATCCAGGCGGCGCAGACGGGTGACCTCCGCCAAAATCAGGGTCACCCCCACCAGTTGCCGTCCTTCATCGAAAATAGGAATGGCCTCAGGAAGGAAAAAATGTTCCTCTTCCTCCAGAAAAATCTGGATGGCGGTGTCGTAACCCTTGGGGAGAATGGGACGTTCCTCCTGACAGGCCTTCTGGAAGAGTTGGATAAATTTCTCGTTGCCCACTTCGGCGAGAGTTGCTTCCGGATTCAAGCCGAACAAGCGCCGGGCCACCTCATTGGCCAGTTCGATCTTACCGCCCAGATCGCAGATAGCCACGGCATCGCGGAAGCTGTTGAGGGCGAGCAAGGTCGATTTCTGGGTGCGCAGGAGCTGGGCCCGGTCACTCCGCCGCACCTCCCGCAGACTCGCCGCCATCTTGTTGAAGGCTTCGGCCAGTTGTCCGATTTCGTCCCGGGAAGAGGCGTTCACCATCAGGTCGAGATTGCCTTTCTGGATTTCGCTCACCGATTGCGTCAGGCGGGTTATGGGGCCCCAAATATTCGGCCCCACCAAGACGATGAAGCTCAGCGCCACCAGGATGCCGCTGGTTAACAAGAGCAACATGATGTTTCTGGTATGCGCCGCCTTAAGGTGGGCCTGACCATCCGCAGCCACCATGTTATTTAAATTTAACTCCAGGATTTTTTGGGCGGTGTCCCGAAACGCCTGAGAGCGGGGCAACAGGGTATTCCGATAAAGGTCCCGGAGGGGGGCGCCGGAGTTCACTAATTGATAAAAACTCTGTAACTCCCGGTGGTAGGAGAGCCAGAGTTCCGTTAGCCGGTCCGTCAGTTCTCGCTCGCCCGGGAGGGTCACCTTTCCCTGCTGAAGTTTTAGGTTCCGTTCCAGCTCGCCGATCACCTCATCATTTTGGCGCTGCAAGTCAGCCGGTTTTTCCCAAATAGAGACTTCCCCCAGGTGATCGAGGCGCTCGCTGGCGTCTTTCATCTTGTAGCAGGCTTCCACGCTATCGTAGTTTTCCCGCATGATCCGATCGATGACCTTGCTGGATTCACTGAGGGTGTGAAAGGTCACCAGGGCCACCACCGCCAAAATCAAGATGAATCCGCCAAAGACCCAGATCAGTTTGGTCCTGATGCTCATAGCATGCTCCCGGAAAAAAGATAGCAATCTTTAGGCCAGTTGCAATACCAGGATAATCTATCGATATTTTAGGATTATTTCCAATGGTAGTTTTGCCGGCAGGGGCTTTGGCTTTCAAGATGCAAGTATGGCAGGGCCTGGGATTGCAAAATGAAAGCTTTATTATATACCATATTTCTTGCGGCGCCGCCAGAGGGTGGCGGGATCCAAAGCAAGCACCTGGGCTGCCTCATCAAAGGACCGGGTGGCCGCCAGGACCCGCCGGATATGTCTCTCCTCGATTACTTCCAGTGACACCAGGTCACCCACTTGCGGCTCCGGTTTCGCCGGCGCCAGGTGCAGCGGCAGATGTTCCATGCCGAGACGTTCCCCACTGCCCAACAGGACGGCGCGTTCCATGGTATTGCGCAATTCCCGCGCGTTGCCCGGCCAGTCATAATCCTGGAGCCGGTACCGGGCCTCGGCGCTGAAGCCCTGGAGGCGGCGATGATTCTGCCTGGCGAAAAAAGCCAGGAGGCGCTCGGCCAGCGGCAGGATATCTTCCCGCCGCTCTCGTAGCGGCGGGACCACGATTTCCACCACGTTTAACCGATAAAACAGATCCTCCCGGAAGCGCCGTTCCTTGACGGCTTCTTCGAGATCCAGGCTGGTGGCGGCAATGATGCGAACGTCGGCCTTGCGGGTGACCAGATCGCCAACCCGCTCGTATTCCTTGTCCTCCAGGACCCGCAGCAGTTTGGGCTGCAACCGCAGCGGCAAATCCCCGATTTCATCGAGAAACAGGGTGCCGCCCTCACAGGCGGCGATGCGCCCCGGATGGTCGCGGAGCGCCCCGGTGAAGGCGCCCTTCACATGCCCGAACAGCTCGCTCTCCAGAAGTTCCGGGGACAGCGACGGGCAGGAAACCATCCCGAAGATGTTGCCGGTGCGGCGGCTCCAGGAATGGATGGCCCGCGCCAGGACCGTCTTGCCGGTGCCGCTCTCCCCGCGGATCAAGATGGTGGCGGCGCTGTCCGCCACCTTGTGGGCCATCTCCAGGGTCCGCTGCATCGCGGGGTTGCGGCTGGCCAGGTCGGCTTCCGGCACCACCTGGTTCAAGGCCTCCTGCAACGACGCCACCTTCTGTTCCAGGGCCCGCACTTCGACAATCTTGCGGGTCAAGGCGGCCACCTGGTCGTGGGTAAAGGGCTTGGGCAGGTAATCGAAGGCGCCCCGGCGCATGGCCTCCACCGCGGTGTCGATGGAGGCATAGGCGGTAATCACCACGATCTTCACCCAGGGACAGGCGGCCAGTAAGGCCGGTAGCAGCGACATGCCGGATTCCGTTCCCAGACGCAGATCCACCAGCGCCAGGTCAAAGAACCGGCGATTCGCTTCGCTCAAGGCGTCCCGGGCGTTACTCACCGCCACCACCCAATGACCCTCGGCTTCCAAAGAAATGGTCAGGGTTTTCCGGATGTTAGGCTCATCATCCACCACCAGGATGGCAAGTCGGGGCAGCACATCCATGAAAGGCCTCCCCTTGGGGTCGTCCGCTAACCACGTTTTTCGCTTTTTTTATATTTTTTTATAAGGGTAAACCAAAGTTGCCGCCAAAGAAAGATTTTCAGGTGCTGGTGCTCGAACAATTATTCCTTCTCCCGGGGGGTGGCCGCAGCGGCGGCTGAGAAGCAAAAAGGGCGGGGATTCTTAGTCCCTGCCCTTTCAGCCGCGACTACACCTTAAACTCTCCGGTTCAGTTGAACGTGCCCCAGACCACCTTCTTCGGTTCGGCCGGCTGCCCCAGGGCGCTTAAGGCCCCTTTTAGGATGCCGTCAGCGTCCAGACCGTATTTCCGCCGCAAAATCTCCGGGGCGCCGTGCTCCACGAAGGTATCCGGGATGCCCAGGCGCTTCACGGTCACCATCAGCCCCCGGTCGGCCAGCAATTCCAGGATGGCGCTGCCGAAGCCGCCGGCCAGAACGTTTTCCTCCACCGTGAGCACCCGGCCGTGTTTGGCCGCCAGGGACAGGATCAGGTTCTCATCCAGGGGTTTGACAAAGCGGGCGTTCACCACGGTGGCGCTGAAGCCCTGTTCCGCGAGGCGCGCCGCCGCCGCCAGGGCAGGATAGACCGAGGCCCCCAGGGCCAGGATAAGCAGGTCGTTCCCTTCCCGCAAGACCTCGGCCTTGCCCAGGGGGATCTTCTTAAGGATGGAGGAGAAGGGCACCCCCACCCCCGTGCCCCGGGGATAGCGCAGGGCCACGGGCCCGGGATGCTCCATCGCGGTGTACATCATGTCCCGCATTTCGTTTTCGTCTTTGGGGGCCATCAGCACCAGGTTGGGCAGATGGCGGAGAAATGAGAGATCGAAGAGCCCCTGGTGGGTTTCGCCGTCTTCGCCCACAATACCGCCCCGGTCCATGGCCAGGACCACCGGCAGGTTTTGCAGGCAGACGTCGTGGAGCACCTGGTCGTAGGCCCGCTGCATAAAGGTGGAGTAGATGGCGCACACCGGCTTAACACCTTCCAGGGCCAGCCCCGCGGCGAAGGTTACCGCGTGCTGTTCACAAATGCCTACATCGAAAAACCGTTCCGGGAAGCGCTGGCGGAAATCCACCAGGCCGGTGCCATCGGGCATAGCCGCGGTGATGGCCACGATCTTGGGGTTTCCCTCGGCCAGGCGCACCAGGGTGTCGCCAAAGACTTCGGTGTAGGACGGCACCTCGCCGACGCTCTTCTTGACCACGCCCGTGTCGGGATCGAAGCGGCCCAGGCCGTGAAAGCCGGTGGGGTCCGATTCCGCCGGCTCATAGCCCTTGCCCTTCGTGGTAAGGACGTGCACCAGAATGGGGCCCCGCAGCTTCTTGACGTTTTGCAGGACTTCGATGAGGTGATCCAGGCGGTGGCCTTTCACCGGTCCTAAGTAGGTGAATTTGAGGGACTCGAAAAGCATACCCGGGGTGAAGAAGGCCTTTAAAGACCCCTCGCTCTTTTTGGCCCAGACCAGCAGGTCGTCGCCGATGGCGGGTAGGGATTCCAGCAGGTTCTTCACCTGGTTCCTCAAGAAGACCATGGCTGGGCGGGTGAGCTGGCGGCTGAAAAAGGACGACAGGGCCCCGACGTTGGGGGAGATGGACATGCCGTTGTCGTTTAAGATGACGATGAGGTCCTTGTTCAGGTCGCCGGCGTGGTTCAGGGCTTCGAAGGCCATGCCCGCGGTCATGGCCCCGTCACCGATCACCGCGACGATCCGTTTCTGTTCCCGCTTCAGGCAACGGGCCGAGGCCATGCCCAAGGCGGCAGAGATGGACGTGGCGCAGTGGCCGGTGTCCAAGGCGTCGTAGGGACTCTCGCTACGCTTGGGAAAGCCGCTGAGACCCCCGAACTGCCTCAGGGTCTGGAAACGGTCCCGGCGCCCGGTGAGGAGTTTGTGGGCATAGGCCTGATGGCCCACGTCCCAGATGATCTTATCCCGGGGGCTGTCGAAGACGTAGTGCAGGGCGATGGTGAGTTCCACCACCCCCAGGCTGGGGGCCAGGTGCCCGCCGGTCCTGGCCACGGTGGAGATGATCTCCTCCCGAATTTCCTGGGCCAGTTGCGGCAGCAACTCCGGGGGCAGTTTCTTCAATTCCCGGGGATTATTGACGGCGTCCAGTAATCGGCGTGGGCTGCCTTCCGGCAGCGTTGCCGGGCGATTATCCATGTGACTGTAACCCTCCCCTTACTCCATTCTTTATAGCAGAAAACGCCAGGCAAATCATGTTATTTATCATGATGTCCGCGGGGGACCCTTGATTAATTTGCCTCAGGAGCGGCGCACCAGCAGATAGCGGGCCAGTTCCCGCAAGGGCGCCGCCCGTTCCTTAAAAGGCTCCAGTTCGGCCAGAGCTTCCTGCACCAGGTGCCCGGCCCACTGGCGAGAGGTCTCCAAACCCAGGAGGGCGGGGTAGGTGGCCTTTTGCCTCTTCTCGTCCATGCCCGGGGCCTTGCCCATTTCGGCGGCCTCCCCTTCCACGTCCAGCAGGTCGTCGGTGATCTGGAAGGCCAGACCGAACCGCTCCCCGTAAGCGGTGAGGGCGGCCACCTGGGGGCGGCTGCCGCCCCCCGCCAGGGCCCCGGCCCGGGTGGCCGCGATGAGCAAGGCCCCGGTCTTGAGACGGTGCACGATCTCCAACTCCTTCAAGGTGATCCGGCGGCCTTCGGCCATCAGGTCCAACATCTGGCCGCCCACCATGCCCCGGTAACCCGCCGCCTCGCTCAACAACTCCTGGACCTCCAGCAGCATCGCCTCCCGCCCCTGGAAGCGGGGCGCCGCGGCAGCCAGGGTATAGAAGGCCTCGGTGAGCAAGCCGTCCCCCGCCAGAATGGCGGTCGCTTCGTCGAACTGCTTGTGGCAGGTGGGCTGGCCCCGGCGCAGGTCATCGTCGTCCATGGACGGCAGATCGTCGTGAATCAGGGAATAAGTGTGGATCATTTCCAGGGCGCAGGCCAGCGGCAAGACCTCCTCTGGGCCGCCGCCCACCGCCTCCGCCGCCGCCAGGCAGAGGATGGGCCGCAGCCTTTTGCCCCCCGCGAACAGGCTGTAATGCATGGCCTGGACCACCCGAAAGGCCGGGCCCCGCACCGCCGGGAGGTAGGCCGCCAGGGCCCGGTTGACCAGACTGCGCCTCTCTTCCAGATAAGCTTTGAGATCCAAATGTTTCCTCTAAACTAAGTTCAAGGTTCAAGGTTCAAGGTTCAAAGTTCAAAGTTCAAAGTTCAAAGTTCAAAAAAAGGCTCGGTTGCGAGATCTTAACCTTGAACCTTGAACTTTGAACTATTTTTTCAGTTTCCTTCCCCTTCCTCCTCCGGGAAAGGCCGGGTGAAGAAGCGGCCGGCATCATCTTTCAAGAGCAGCTCCACCCGGCGCTCCACTTCGTCCAGCTTCTGGTGGCAGGCCCGCACCAGGCCCACCCCCTCCGCGAAGGACTGCATGGCCTGCTCCAGCGGCAGCTCGCCATGCTCCAGGGAATCCAACACCTCTTCCAGGCGCTTGAGCAGCGCCTCGAAACTCTGGTCGGCCGATTTTTTTTCTTTAGCCATGCCTTTTGTTCCGTTTTCTGTTTTCCGTTTTCCGTTGGAGACATTTTTCCCGTTCAGACTGTGTCGGCGCAGGCTAAAGCCTGCGGCTACATTTTGCTTTTCCACCTGCCCACTGCTCACTGCTCACTGCTCACTGCTCACCTCTTGCACTTCGCAATCCATCCGGCCCCGGGCCACCCGCACCCGTACCGCGGCGCCCCGGTCCACCTGGCTGGCGTCGCGAATCACCGTCTCCCGGGGCATCAGGGTCGCCACCGCGTAGCCCCTTTCCAGGATGGCCAGGGGATTGAGTTGGTCCAGGTGGCTCTGGCAGTAGGCCAGGTGCCGGCGCCGGTCCTCGAGGCCCCGGCGGCAGCTCTGCCCCAGTCTCTGCCCCCCCACCTCCAGGCGCTGCCGCCAGGGAGCCAGGGCCCGCCGGGGGCTCAACAGCACCAGGCGGGAGCTGGCCAGGCGCAAGTGCTGCCGCTGCCCCGCCAGAAGCCGGCGGGCCCGCCGCACCAGGGCCTCGCTCTTATCGTCCACCTTGAGGCGCAGATCCACCAGGCGCCGGCCCATGTCCGGCAGCCGGCGGGACACCAGGTGGAGATGGTTCCGGGCCGCCACTTGGGTCCTTCTGGCGGCGCCCCCCAGGGAGGCCCCCAGGCGTTCCAGGCGCCGGATCAATTCGGCCTTCTCCGGCACCACCAGCTCCACCGCGGCGCTGGGGGTGGGGGCCCGCAAGTCGGCGACGAAATCGGCGATGGTGAAGTCCACCTCGTGGCCCACCGCCGAAACCACCGGCAGGGGACAGTTGTAAATGGCCCGGGCCACCGCCTCTTCATTGAACGGCCACAGGTCTTCCAGGGAGCCGCCGCCCCGGGCCAGGACGATAACCTCTATTCCGGGATAAGTGGCCAGGTCCTCCAGGGCCCGGACAATTTCCGGCGCCGCCTCGCTGCCCTGCACCTTCACCGGATAGACCAGCACCTCCAGGTTGGCATAGCGCTGCCTGAGCAGGCGCAGAAAATCCCGCACCGCCGCTCCGGTGGGAGAGGTGACCAGGGCGACCCTCTTGGGCAGGAAGGGCAAAGGCTTCTTCAGCTCCGGGGCGAACAGGCCCTCCGCCTGCAGACGGGTCTTCAGGGCTTCGAAGGCCTGGGCCAGGGCCCCCAACCCCAGGGGCTCCAGGTAATCCACCACCAACTGATACTCGCCCCGGGGCTCATAAACGGTGAGGCGTCCCCGGCAAAGGAATTGGCTGCCTTCCTGGGGCTTGAAACGCAGGTGTTGGTGATTACCCTTAAAAAGGACGGCCCGCAGTTGCGCCCCGGCGTCTTTGAGGGTGAAATAGTAATGTCCCGAAAGGGGCTGCCGGAGATTGGAGACCTCGCCGCTCACCCAGACCAGGGAGAAATGGCTCTCCAGCCGCTCCCGGATTTCCCGGGACAGGCTGCTCACCGTATAGATATGGGGTAGTTCCTGATCCATATATTAAAAAAAGTTCAAAGTTCAAAGTTCAAGGTTGGAAACCACCTGTTTAAAAATAATTCAAGGTGCAAGGTTCAAAGTTCAAGGTTCAGGGTTCAGGGTTCAGGGTTCAAGGTTCAGGGTTCAGGGTTGAAAACCGCCTTTTTATTTTGCCTCTGACTTAAACTTTGAACTTTGAACTTTGAACTTTGAACTCGATTTTAATGAGGTTCATTTTAACACATTTCCCCGGGGCCGGGGAAGACTTTCGGCTGACACTGCCCCAGGGGCTGCAAGCTGCTTCCCATCCGGTAATGGAATTCTCTTGACAGCTTCGGGCATTTATGAGAAAAACTCAGCGAAAATCGCCTGCGGAATTTTTTGTCTAAGCAAAACGCGCTGGGAGATTGAGGAGTGGCGTGGCGTCGGTCGCGGACCGCAAATTTATGTAACTGAGATAAAGCCAACGGCATCCGGGAAAGCGCCTGATAAGCGCTCCAGATGCCTTTTTTTTAAGGCCGGGTATGATCAAGGTGAAACTGTTGCAGGGCCCCGCCCTCGAGTTGCAGGTCCAGATCGAGGCAGGCGAAGCCTTGAAGGCCCTGGGGGTGTCAAGCGACCGCCGGGTAGCGGCCGCCCGGGTGGACGGAGAACCGGTGGACCTCTCCCGCCCGTTGGCGCAGGACTGCACCATCGCCCCCATCCCGCTGGATTCCCCCGAGGGGCTTACGATCATGCGCCATTCCGCGGCCCACATCATGGCCGAGGCGGTGCGCGACCTGTTCCCGGGGGCCAGGGTGGCCATCGGCCCGGCCATTGAAAACGGCTTTTATTACGATTTCGAGGTGCCGGAGCCCTTCACTCCCGAGGACCTGGAAAAAATCGAAGGCCGCATGCGGGAGCTGGTGGTCCAGGACCAGCCATTCGTCCGCGACGAAAAACCACGAGAGCAGGCCATCGAGACTTTTGAGGCGCAGGGTGAAATCTATAAGGTCGAATTATTGCAAGAAATTCCCCAGGAAAAAGTGAGCCTTTACCGCCAGGGCGACTTCCTCGACCTCTGCCGGGGCCCCCACTTGCCTTCCACCGGCTACCTTAAGGCCTTCAAGCTCACCACCAGCTCCGGGGCCTATTGGCGGGGGGACGAGCGCCGGCCCATGTTGCAGCGCATCTACGGCACCGCCTTTCCCAGCCCCCAGGAACTGAAGCAGCACCTGGAGTTTCTGGAAGAAGCCAAACGCCGGGACCACCGCCGCCTGGGCCGGGAGCTGGGGCTCTTCAGCATTGAGGAGGAAGCCGGGGCGGGCCTGGTCATCTACCATCCCAAGGGGGCCATCCTCCGCAGCATTATCGAGGATTTCGAATGCCGCGAGCATCGCAAGCGGGGTTACCAGATGGTCATGGGCCCCCAGATGCTCAAGGCCGAGATGTGGGAGCGCTCCGGGCACCTGGCCAACTACCGGGACCACATGTATTTCGCCGAAGTGGAAGGCCAGATCTATGGCATCAAACCCATGAACTGCGTGGCCCACATGCTGATCTACCGCTCCCGGGTCCGGAGTTACCGGGAACTGCCGCTGCGCTTCTTCGAGCTGGGCACGGTGCTGCGCCATGAGCGTACCGGGGTGCTGCACGGCCTCACCCGGGTGCGCCAGTTCACCCAGGACGACGCCCACATCCTCTGCACCCCGGACCAGGTGAAAGGCGAAATCGTCGGGGTCCTGGACTTCGTCTTCCAGGTCATGGCCATCTTCGGGTTCGAATACGAAGTGGAACTCTCCACCCGTCCAGAGAAGTCCATCGGCAGCGATGCCGAGTGGGAGTCGGCCACCACCGCCCTGATCGGGGCCCTGGAGGCCCGCCAGCTCCCCTATCATCTCTGCGAAGGGGAAGGCGCCTTTTACGGTCCCAAGATCGATATCAAGCTCAAGGACGCCTTGAGCCGGCGCTGGCAGTGCGCCACTATCCAGTGCGATTTTACCCTGCCGGAGCGCTTCGACCTCACCTACGTGGGGTCCGATGGGGGCCGTCACCGCCCGGTAATGCTGCACCGGGTGATCCTGGGCTCCCTGGAGCGCTTCCTCGGGGTCCTGGTGGAGCACTACGCCGGGGCCTTCCCGGTGTGGCTGGCCCCGGTGCAGGCTATACTGCTGCCCATCACCGACCGGGTCCATGCTTATGCCCAGAAGCTCGCCAACATGTTTACCAAGGCGGAATTAAGGGTTGAAGTAGATAAGCGAAATGAAAAGTTGCAATATAAAATTCGGGAAGCCCAGGAACAAAAAATTCCCTATATGATTATAATTGGGGATCAAGAAAAATTGAACCAGACCCTATCCATCAGGCAACTAGACGGGACTAAACTGAACGATGTGCCAGTGAAGGAATTTAAAAAACGTCTAAAAGAGGAAGCGAAGGTTCCTTCGCCAAAATTATCTAAAAAATACGGGAGGTAACGATCATCCAGAAGCAGCAACGCGTGCGGATCAACGAGCAGATCAGGGTTCCGGAGGTGCGTCTCATCGGTCCGGAGGGGGAACAGATCGGGGTCATGCTTACCAGGGAAGCCCTGGCCCAGGCGGCCGAAGCGCATCTGGACCTGGTGGAGGTCGCGCCCCAGGCCATCCCGCCGGTTTGCCGCATCATGGATTACGGCAAGTTCAAATACCAGCAGAGCAAAAAGCAACAGGAAGCCCGGCGCCGCCAGACCACCATCCAGGTCAAAGAGATCAAGGTCAGGCCCAAGATCGAAGAACACGACATGGGCTTCAAGCTCAAGAACAGCCGGCGTTTCCTGAGTGAGGGCGACAAGGTCAAAATTTCCGTGATCTTCCGGGGCCGGGAGATCGCCCACACGGATCGAGGCATCCGGATTCTGGCCCAGATGGCCGAGGCCCTGGGGGACGTGGGCACGGTGGAGCAAGCTCCCAAACTGGAAGGCCGGAACATGTTCATGCTCATCACCCCCAAGTAGCAGCGCTTTCGCAAAAAGTTGATAGCGGGGCCTCCAGGCCGGGGCAGGAATTTTTTTTGCCTTGCTGAAATTGTTAGCTGGTCAAAGCCGAGAATATCTGATAATTATAAAAGGTTGCGCGGGGTGAGATGAAGATCCCGTCCCGGGACCGCATCCGGGGCTTTTTGGTCAGGGCCGAAATGGCCGCGGTTTTGGCCCTGACAAAAAAAAATCAAAAAACCAAAAAGGCAAATAAAAACGAGAAAGGCAATAAAACTTCAGAAGATTTTTCTCCGCACCAGGCCCCTGCCGGCGGCCCTAACCAGAAATACCAGAAAACCGGCAGCATAACCAGCGATGAGGATGAACCATGCCTAAAATGAAGACCCATCGAGGGGCTGCCAAGCGCTTCAAGGGCACGGCCAGCGGCCGAGTGAAGCATAAGAAGCCCTACCACAGCCACATTTTGACCAGCAAAACCACCAAGCGCAAACGGCACCTGCGCCAGGCCACCTGCGTCTCCGGCGCCGAACTGAAAAGCCTTAAGCGCCTGTTGCCGTATCTGTGAGATAGGAGCACCTCATGTCACGCGTTAAGAAAGGCGTCTATTCCAGGGCCCGGCGCCGTAAATTTCTAGGGATGGCCAAAGGCTTCCGCAGTGGCCGGCGCCGCCTTTACCGTTCGGCCCGGGAGGCGGTGGAGAGGGCCTTAACCTTTGCCTACCGGGACCGCAAGGTGCGCAAGCGGGAGTTCCGCTCCCTGTGGATAGTCCGCATTAATGCCGCGCTGCGCCCCTTGGGGCTCTCCTACAGTAAATTTATCGGCGGCCTGAAAAAGGCCCAAATCAATCTGGACCGCAAAGTCCTGGCGGACCTGGCCGTCTTCGATCCCCAGGGATTCGCCAAGGTGGCCGAGCTCTCCCGCGGGTAAAAGAAAGTTTTCCGTTTTCCGTTTTCTGTTTTCCATTTTCCGTTAAAAGCCGGCGGAACTGAATTATCCGGCTGCAAGTGAATCGGTGGCACAGGCGTCTCGCCTGTGCTGTCTTTCTTCTGCATGGAAAAAGGGGGAAACTTGAAAGGCAGCCTTTCCCTGGATGACCTTAAGCGCCTCCAAAACGAGGCCCTGGCACAGATTAGCCAGGTTGCCGGCCTTGAAGCCCTGGAGGAGCTGCGGATCAGATATCTGGGCCGCAAGGGGAGCCTCACCCAGATTCTCAGGGGCTTGAAGGACCTGGAGCTGGAGCTTCGACGCCAATTGGGCCAGAAGGCCAACCAGACCAAGCAGGATCTGGAATTGGCATTTGCCGATAAAACGAGCCAATTAAAAGCCGCGGCTCGCCAAGCCGGGGCCGGGGCCCTGGATGTCACCTTGCCGGGTCGCCGCCCGCCCCTGGGCCGCCTGCATCCCATCACCCGCACCATGCAGGAAATCTGCGACATCTTCCTGCACCTGGGGTTCGAGACGGTGGAAGGCCCGGAGGTGGAGCTGGATTGGTACAACTTCGAGGCCCTCAACCTGCCCCCGGACCATCCGGCCCGGGACATGCAGGACACCTTCTATTTCACCGACCAGGTGCTGCTGCGCACCCACACCTCGCCCATGCAGATCCGCATCATGGAGCAGCGACAGCCCCCGGTGCGCATCATCGCCCCCGGGCGGGTCTACCGCCGGGATTCGGACCTGACCCACACCCCCATGTTCCACCAGGTGGAGGGTTTGCTGGTGGATCAGGGGGTGACCTTCGCCGACCTCAAAGGTACCCTCACCGCCTTCGTCCACCAGATGTTCGGCCCCGAAGTCAGCCTGCGTTTCCGTCCCAGCTACTTCCCGTTCACCGAGCCCAGCGCCGAAGTGGACATCGCCTGCGTCATCTGCCGGGGTGAGGGCTGCCGGGTCTGCAAGATCACCGGCTGGCTGGAAATCCTGGGCTCCGGGATGGTGCATCCCGCGGTCTTCGAGGCGGTGAATTACGACCCGGAAACCTATACCGGCTTCGCCTTCGGCCTGGGGGTGGAACGCATCGCCATGCTGAAATACGGCATCGACGACCTTAGGCTCTTCTTCGAAAACGACCTGCGTTTTTTAAGACAGTTTTAATGGGGTTTTTGAGGTTTTCGCTTTTCGGTTTTCGGTTAAGAACTAAAAAGGATTAAGGCCGGAAGCGTCAGCTTCCGGCCTTAATCCTTAAAGACCAGGGCGCCGCGATCCTGCCCCGGTTTTCCCTTCAGCCTTCCCCTTTGGTGATCCTCCCCCCGGCTAAGCGGCAGGCATGCCCAGGTGGACCATAAGGCGCCGGTGGAAGTAAGCCGAGGCGTCCGTGTTGCCCATGAGGCCGAAGCGCACCTTGACGGTGGTGATCTGGTTGGGCCGGGAAACCAATTGAATCTTCACGTTGGTGTCCGGGGGCGCCACCGCCTCAATATGGGATTCCACCGGATTATATTCCTGAGTGGTAATTCTCAATTGCAGGTCCTTGCAGGCTGCCTGGGTGGCGTTCCAGACTTCCTGCATGGGCCGGGGGTAGTCCTTTTCCATGGTGCCTTCGACCCATTTATAACTGCCGATGGCGGCCAGACCGCCCGCGCCCAAGAGCAAGGTCGCCGCGCAGCTGGCGGTGAGCAGCAAAGCCGCCAGCAATATCCCCAGTTTGGTGTGCCAGATCTTCAGCCTCATTCCTGACCTCCTTTTCATAACCGACTTCTTTCCTCTTATGCCACCCTTCTGTGCGTGTGTCAATTATTTTGGTGGCGCTTGGGAGTCTTATTTCCCTGCCGAAAAAAGGCGAAAAAAGAGAAAAACGCGCCAAAACGAAAAAGGGCACAGCACCTGTGTCCTGCAAGTCGAAGAGGATCATGGCCTTCCGGGGCGCAGGGCGCTCCCGGCGCGTTATCTGCTCACCGCGATGGGTCCACTGCCTGCTGGCCGTAATCGCAATAGGGCAGCAAGGGGCAACGGGGGCATTGAGGGTCCCTGGCGGTGCAGATGGCCCGGCCGTGCCAGATGAGCTGCAGGGAAAACCTGGTCCAGCGCTCCTTAGGCACCAGGGGCATCAGGTCGAACTCGATCTTTACCGGGTCCTTGGCCCGGGTGAGTCCCAGGCGCTGGGAGACCCGGCCGCAGTGGGTGTCCACCACGATGCCGGGGATGCCGAAGGCATTCCCCAGGATAACGTTGGCGGTCTTGCGGCCGATGCCCGGGAGCTTAACCAGCTCCTCCAGGGAGGCCGGCACCTGGCCGCGGTGTTGCTCCACCAGGGCCTGGCCCAGGGCCTTGAGGCTCCTGGCCTTGTTGTGGTAAAAGCCGGTCTGGTAGATGTCCCGCTCCAGTTCCTCCAAGGGGGCGCGGCCATAATCGGCGGCGCTGGGATATTTGGCAAAAATCGCCGGGGTCACCCGGTTCACCCGCTCATCGGTGCATTGGGCGCTGAGGATGGTGGCCACCAGCAGCTCCAGGGGATTGCGGAAATCCAGGGTAACGTGCACCCGGGGGTAATGCTCATCCAGAAGCTGAAGAATCGGGCCGATTTTCGCCGCGGGCTCCATGGAAACTCCTGTTTTCTGTTTTCTATCTTCGGTTGAAATCCTAAAAGAGACCTGGATCTACAAATTATTTGACCAGACGAAGGCCGGGCCCTGGATGGATCGATGGCACTGAAGGCGCCAACTTCATCGGGATGAGATCATGTGGGCACCCCCCTGCCTTGGGCTTAACCCCGGTGGTTTTTAGCCGCGGGCTGGCGAGCCACGAGGAAAAACTTATCCCTGTTCAGTTAAGCACGATCCCTGGCTCTGTCATCCATCGGGAAGAAAGTTTTCGTATTTTTCGTATTTTTTGTAAGGGTACATCCGGCGCACCAAAAAGGCGCCTGAGAGGCAGCCTATTTGTATCCGAGAGGCGCTACTAACGGAATAGTCTTTACAGAAAACGGAAAACGGAAAACTATCTTTTCAGGCGGGCCGCCAGCTGCCGGGTCAGTTCCTGGAACTCCGGAATCTTAAGGTGCGATACCAGGAGCAGATAGAGACCCCCTCCCAGCAGGATATCAGCCAGGAGGCTCAACAGGCGCCCCGGCAAACCGCTTCCCAGCCAGCCGATAAGCAGCGAGTTGGTCAAGAAGACCGCCAGGCCCATCACCAGGGCGGCGCACCCCGTCTTGGCCAGGGTGAGGAGCAGATAGCCCACCCGAAAACCCCCCAGCTTCCGGTAGAGCATCAGCGCCAGGAAAAGGAAGTTGAGGATCCCGCTCAGGGAGGTGGACAGGGCAATGGCCAGGTGTTGCAACGGGCCCAGGGTGAGGTTGATGAACCCCAGGTTGGCCGCCACCGTCAGGAAAGAGCCCAGCACCGGGATCCGGGTATTGTTCAAGGCATAGAAGGCCGGCACCATGATCTTCACCCCGGCAAAGGCCGTGAGGCCCACGGCATACAGGGCCAGGGCCGCGGCGGTCTGTTGGGTGTCCCAGGCGGTGAACTGGCCGTGCTGGAAAATTAGGGCGATGATGGGCTGGGCCAGGAAGATCAGGCCGCAGGCCGCCGGCAGGGTAACCAGGAAGGCCAGGGAGAGGGAGGATACCAGGGCCCCCTTTAAGGCGCCCAGATCCTGGAGGGCCGCGTGCCGGGAAACCACCGGCATGGTGGCTATCATCAGGGCCACCCCGAAGAGCCCCCCGGGCAGGTGAAAGAGGCGGAAGGCGTAATTGAGCCAGGAGACGCTCCCCTGGGCACAACTGGAGGCGTAAAAGGTGTTGATGAAGATGTTGATCTGGGTGCCGGAGAGTCCAACCACCGCGGGCAGCACCAGGTTACCGATGCGCCGCAGCCCCTCATCCCGCCAATCCAGGACCCATTGCAGCCGAAAACCTTCCCGCCACAACAGTGGCAGTTGCACCACCAGCTGCAGCAGGCCGCCGATGAGGGCCCCCCAGGCCATGCCCACAATGGGGTGGAGGCCCAGACTTGGAATCAGCAGGCTCAGAGCCACCCCGGCCACCACGGAGCCCAGGTTGAAAAAACTGGAGGCCAACGACGGGATGAAAAATTTGCCCCGGGTATTGAGGATGCCCATGACCAGGGCAGCCAAAGAAACCAGCAGCAAAAAAGGGAACATGATCCGGGTCATTAGAATGGTGAGGTCCGACTTCCCGGGGATCAGGCGGAAATCCGGGGCCATTAGATTCACCAGTTGGGGAGAGAAAAACATGCCCAGGAGGACCAGACTCCCCACCACTAATGAGGAGCACATGATGACGTTGTTGGCCAGGCGCCAGGTCAGGGCGGCGTCCGACTTTTGGTCGTAGTCGGTGAACACCGTGATGAAGGCGGCGCTCAGGGCCCCTTCGGCAAAGAGGTCCCGCAGCAGATTGGGGATGCGAAAGGCCACCACAAAGGCGTCGTAGGCGTAGCCGGCCCCGAACAGGCCGGCGAATACCTGCTCCCGCACCAGACCCAGGATACGGCTGGCCAGGACCGCCAGGCTCACGGTTCCCGCGGCCCGGGCGATTTTCCCGGTTTGACTGTCTGCGCTGGCTGAATCCCCACTCAACGGCAAGACCTCTTAAAAAAAACCTCAAATGAGCCTCTGGCAGGGGCCCAGGGCGGCGCCCCCGGGGGGGGTCGACCCTGGCCCCCGCTAAATAACTCCCCTTGCCGGCCACCGCGGCATACGGCGTTTTCTTTAATTAACATGGATGACTTGCGGGTAAAAAAGGGAAAGGCCAGCGGGCGCCAATATTTTTCCGGCCAGCCTCGGCGAGCGACCCCCTAGCCGTTGTCAGTCTTCCTGGCAGCCGTGGGGGCAGAGGGCTTCTTCTTCTTGGCGGTGGCGGTCTTGGGCTTATCCTTGGCCGCCGCTAGCTGGTTCTGGGCCGCGGCCTTGGTTCCTTTGGCGCCCGGGGCTTTGCGGATTTTGGGCTTGGGGGCCGGCCTGGGCCTGGGGGTCATCGTATTCCTGCCCAACTCGGCGGAGGGAGCCCCGGGGTGCAGCAGGGCATAGCCCGGCTGATCCCCGGA
>Ga0208687_1000177_pt1 | contig 63635 bp, 62 predicted proteins | sample June2015DPH_6_10_FD_184695 | JGI IMG/M metagenome (GOLD analysis project Ga0208687, IMG submission 184695) | Peatland microbial communities from SPRUCE experiment site at the Marcell Experimental Forest, Minnesota, USA - June2015DPH_6_100... | ecosystem: Environmental > Terrestrial > Soil >...
CACCAATTTACTATTAAATGACCGCAAACAGTTTAGCTTCAAAAACTGCCCAAGGCGAAGAGCATTTTGATTTTTCCTGTCGTTTGCTTTCTCAACAATCCACGGAGCAGTACTTATCTCGCGACAATATATGACTCATAAGCTACAAAGGGGATGCTGAAATCAAGCAACAGGTAACAAATATCGCTGAGAAACATAACTTCGCAATGAAAGAAGAGAAAGGCCCAAATCTTTCCGCAAGTTTTATATTTGCCGTTACAATTTGGCTTCCCTATTTTTTTTGCAAAGTTTTATAAGGAAGTTGGCGACAAACAGCCTGCGCGCTTCGATGTTTGAGAGTCTGTCCACTGTTTTTCAAAGTATACTTTGGCTATCGCCGTTAGATGAGAGTTATTTGTCATTAAATAGGCGGCTTTAGAAAAATCGCTTGATTCCGACGTAATAATCCCGATTTTTTTCTCGTCCAAGATTACAAGTGGCACAATTGCTTGGTTAAACGAAACTCTTGCTTCAAAAAAAGGATTTATCATCGAATCTTCTAAATTGAACTGAAAGCTACTTCTTTCGGGCTTTCCTATAATCATTCTTATCTTAACTTCTTTTTTCAATGCTCCGTCTAATTCTTCCTTTGCTAACTCAAGATTTCTTTCTAAAGTAACTATGTCGATACTTGTCTTGCAATTAGAAAAATTCTCTTTTCGCCTTCTGGCGCGCGCAGATGCGTTGGGAACAAAAAAGGTTATTTCCTCTTCTGACTCAGTGCGTTTCATTTTGTTTGCTGCTTCACATCGTTCAAGCAACTGCTTTGCTGCTGCCTTAATTTTTATCTCCATGTCTGAAAATTCCTGCTGTTTCCGCTGAAGCATAATGGAAATAGCATCTGCTATTGGGATAGCTGAGTACTCATAAGGTGTCGCCACTATTTTTTCAATGATTCCAATGTCTAGTAGATCGTTAACCACTTGGTAAATGTGTTGACGTGCTAAATCTGTTCTTTTGGATAGGACTTTTATGGTCGCTCTTTCCGTCCGGGTGAGCGTGATGTAGACTCTGGCTTCAAGAGAAGAAAGCCCCATTTGTGTCAGTGCCTGCACGTCTTGGCTTGAAACCGTTAAATCACTCATTAGAATACCTACGAAGATGATTATGCATTGAACAGAACTCTGTTGTTCTTTCAAGGATTTAAAACCTTTCATAAAGCATACTCTCTTGAGCGAGAGCATTTACGCTTCTTGCTCAATGCAAAATAAAATTGAGGAAAGAAAAATGCAAATCAAAAAAACCAAAACACTTTCTAGTATCGCTTTGATTCTACTGTTAACTTTTTCTGTACTTATGGTAAGCATGCCGACCTCTAAAGCTCAAGGTATGCCTCTCACTAACATTCCTACCTACGCCTTCCTTACTGTTGAACCTAACCCTGTAGGGGTCAGTCAGACAGTGTCGGTTGGTTTTTGGCTTGATAAGGTCCCGCCAACAGCAGCGGGTCCATCTGGTGCTAGGTGGCAGGGTTTAAAAGTAACAATCACAAAGCCCGACGGAACCACCCAAATCATGGGGCCGTACACTTCCGATCCGGTCGGAATGTCAAACTTCAATTACGTGCCCGACGCGGTTGGCAACTATACTTTGCAGTGTAGCTTCCCTGGACAAAATGTAACTGGCATTGGGGCGGTCATTCCGGTGCCGATTAACGACTATTATGAGCCAAGCACAAGCTCGGTAGTAACACTTAGTGTACAGCAAAGCCCAATAGCGTCTTATCCGACGACTCCGCTTCCAACTGGTTACTGGCAGAGCCCCATTGACGCACAGAACAGAGGATGGTACACGATATCAGGAAATTGGCTGGCACAAGGGACAGGAGGCCTGTTATTTGGACAGAGGGCGTACAATTCTACTGGGAATTTCAATGCTTACACCACAGCGCCTAATTCGGCTCACATAGAGTGGACGAAGTCAATAGCTATCGGCGGTCTCATGGGAGGCGAGTTTGGGGGTGGTGGCACTAGCGCCTACAATTGGGGGAACACATACACACCGATGTTTGTACCACCGGTAATACTGAATGGAGTACTCTACTACAATTCTCCTGTCGAGCCCAGAGAAGGATTCTATGCCGTAGACCTACGCACCGGACAAACGCTATGGTATCAAAATAGTACTGGTCCGGTAACGATGCTTGGAGCAGTTGGCCTAAATGGTTATTATGGCTACGCGGGTATAACACTGGGTCAAATATACAACTACATCTCACCCAACCTATATGGAGGCGACCCATACCTATGGTTTACTCAGGGCACTACATGGTACATGTATGACGCGAGCACAGGAAACTTGATACTGAGCATGGCGAACGCAACTAACCTTGGGAACCCAGAGACTCCAGGCACTGTTGTTGAGCGTCCGAACGGCGAGTTGGATGTTTATATGCTTAACGGATTCACAAACACGTTGTCTATGTGGAACTCGAGTCTGGCTATTCCAACGCTGGGAACAGAAAGCACGGCCGCTTGGTGTTGGAGGCCCCCCGTAGGAGCGACGCTTAACTGGCTAAACGGAATACAATGGACCGTAACAGCAGCCCCATATCCGGGACAAGCCATTTCTACGATTAGTTCTAATGTAATACTTGCTACTACAGGGAGCTTGTTCCTGCCGCAGAATTACCAAATGGAAATAGGTTACAGCGCAACAACAGGGCAACAGTTGTGGGTTCAAAACCGAACGACTCCTCCAGGGGCCACGTCCTTTAATCTCATGGGTCCTGCCGCTGACGGGGTCTACACTGAATTCCATGAAAGTACGATGGAATGGTACGGCTACAGCCTCGCTACAGGAGCACAAATATGGGGCCCAACTGTCCCCTACACCAGTGGTTGGGGTTTCTATGATAGCACTTCGGGTAGCGCTTACGGCATACTTTACGCAACGGGCTACGACGGAACGGTGCACGCTTATAATATTACGTCAGGGCAGCACTTGTGGGACTGGTACGCTGGAAGCAGCGGGTACGAAACTGCCTATGGTACATGGCCTTTGTCCACTTTTGGCCCCATAACTATTGCCGACGGAAAGATCTACGTAGGCACGTGTCACGGTCTCGTTCCACCTATGTTCAGAGGCGCACAGCTATATTGTCTCAACGCTACGACGGGAAAAGAACTATGGAGCATAGACCAATGGTGCGGAAATACTATAGCTATCGCAGACGGCTCCCTCGTAACACTCAACGGGTATGACAATCAAATATACTGCTTCGGACCGGGCCAAAGCGCCACTACAGTGACAACTTCACCTGGCATAAATACCAACACTCAAGTATTGATAAAAGGCACCGTCACTGATCAATCGCCAGGCCAAACATGCCTAGGGATACCCGCCGCAGGCACACCCGCAATCTCAGACGCAAGCATGACCCAATGGATGGAATACTTGTACATGCAGCAGCCAGAACCTATGAATGCAACGGGCGTTCCAGTAACGTTGACGGATATTGACCCGAACGGCAACACCTACACCATAGGCACAACCACAAGCAACATAGCAGGACAATACTCATACGCCTTCACTCCCACCGTACCCGGAACATACACAATCATTGCAACATTCGGCGGATCCAACTCGTACTACAGCTCAACAGCGCAAACTACCATGCTATGGAATACACCTGCAGCTGCTACTGCCGCACCTACAGCTACTCCGACATCTGTCGCTAACCTGTACTTTGTTCCTGCTGTCATTGCCATAATTGTTGTAATAATCATAGGCTTTGCTTTACTAGCAATCTTATCACTTAGAAAACGACCATAAAAACTCGCAACCCAAAAATCCATTTTCCCCTTTTTTAGTCTTAAAAAGCAATGGAGAAGAGATAAGGGCTGAGAAGGCTCTGGTTGAATTCACGATGGCGTATGTAGTTATCATCATTAGCATTTGTATTCTTTTTTCTCCTAAAAGTTGTTCCAGAGCCTCAGCAAACCCTAAATGCTCTAAGATGTCACCAATCACTCGTTGTCTTTTTTTTAGAAAACATGGCTTAGTCTTTCCAAGTGACGCCGGGAAGGGGGATTCGAACACCAATTTACTATTAAATGACCGCAAACAGTTTAGCTTCAAAAACTGCCCAAGGCGAAGAGCATTTTGATTTTCTTTTTGCCATTTGGTTGATCCTCAATCAGCATTCCGCTTCTCCTGTTTAGCTGGAATAGCATCTCTCTCTTGGGCTAACAAGGTTAGCATTAGAATTTTTCGAGATATTCTTCAAACTGCTTTTTATCCCTCAAACACTGAGGGTAAACACAACTGAACGGGAGATCTTTGGTGGGGCATAACTCATTGTATTTTTTTGCCGTCTGAGCCTGGGGCGTTTTTTCCAGCATAATAAAGGTAATTCATTCCAGAAATGCACTAGCATTTTCAAAGGGTTTCTTTTGTTTTAGCCGTTGGTATTAACTTGTCCTTATTCCGTTATAGGTCCTTCGGATGTACTCTTTGGATTAATTCTGTTTTGTCGTAATCTTTGTCTTCGCTGATTATTTTTTGTATCCCAAGTTCAAGCATGCTGGCAACATTTATTGCGTCTTTTGGGTGTTTGAGCGGAGTAATCTCCATGATTTCCAAGGCGTGTTCAAAAACAACTCTGCTCATCTCAACCTTCTTGATCTTGCTCATTTTCATATAGTCGCGAGCCACGCGGATGGCAGTAGATGCGGAAGTGAGCTTGGACAAAATAAAAAGGGTCTCCTCTAGGGTTTCCAAGCTTGTTGCCGCATTTATTTCTCCCTTTGCAGCTTTGCCTATGACGTTTAGGCATTCTTTGTGGTATGCTGCATTTTTGTCTGCGGCATGGATGAGCGTTGTGGAATCCAAGAAGTAAGTAGGTTTAGTTGTAATCAGATTCAAGCGTAAACCAGCTTATGTTTCGAGAAAATGCTTTAGTCGTTCTTCAGCAGTTTTCTTTTTCAGTTCTTCTGCGGATAACCCTATTGATATTTCTTTTGACAGTTCAGTTAGATCCTGCAGTGGATCTTCAGAAACCTTGTGCAGGTGTATACTTATTTTATTGCCTACGGCAACTATTACGGCTTCGTCGCCTGTGTTCACTCCGTAGACTTCACGTAGTTCTTTTGGCAATACGATTCGCCCCTGCCTGCCAACTCTTACCTTGAAAAATGATGCCAAAGTAACATCTCACTGTCATTATTAAAACTAAGTGGCATATTTAAAATTAGTGGCACTCTGCTGTCCTTCAGTAAGCCGTCGTTTGCTACATATGGATGCGTAAAAACAGTCAAACAAACATTAGAATTTCTCTAGACACTGTTCAAACTGCTTTCTGTCCATTAAACATTGAGGGCAAACACAACTGAATGGCAGATCTTTGGTGGCGCATGACTCGTTATATTTGCAGTCTGAGCATGGGAAGTCTTTTCCACAGCGCGTACAGCTTTGGAGAAATACGACTTCACTGTTTAAAATGCCGGCGATTGTGTCCATAAGCTTTTCAATATTATTGCAGCTTTTAATGGAAAAGACGCCTTGCTCACGATTATAGTTCAAGCCTAAATGTATCAAGAGAATAAATTTTTCTTTTTCAACCCTCGGAAGCTTGAACGCCTTCTTATTTAAAACTGCCACCATTTTCCGCTTCCTCCACTAATACCTGTTCATTTTCGTTAGGAAATCAACTTCTTCAGGCGTGAATTTAAACCAAGAAGCTAGAGGGCTTGATTTTTGGTTTTGCAGTATGCTCTTGATGAATGGGACGAAATCATGTTTGGCTATTTCATGGGAAACATGGCATTGGGCTCCAATTTTTCCGCAGATAGTGTCAAGCATTGTTCTTTTGCTTTTGGTCCAGAACAAAGTAATAATCCTGATAGGCGGCGAAATAAATTCAAAGGGCTTGTATGATTTAGGCGCAACCGAGGCTGCTTTAGATAACGCGTTATAGAAGTACTTTAAAAGATGCCAGTGCTCAGTTCCGATCCTTCCTCGGAAAACATCAGCTTGAGAAACATAATCGTAGGCGGCAGCAAGCTCTGCTGGGTCAGTGTATCGTCTGGGGAGATTGTCGCTTACTGAAAGTAGAAAATCATCATAGTCAACGCTTGAGCGGCTAAGTAAACTTGATGCTTCCGCAATTGATTTTGCTGAGAAAAATCCTCTTAGTGTTTCGTCCATGCTTATGTCTTTGTTTCTTGAACTAAGCATCATGGTGTCTTGAAGCGTGAGGACCTGGTTTTCTTCGCTTATGCTTTGCAGGTCGTTTATGGCTGACCGTACATCGCCTTTGCTGTTTTGGGCGATTCTCTCAAGCGCCTCAAACTCCGCTTTCACATGCTCAAGCAAACAAATCTTCTGCAATAATGCAATGATAAGCGGTATCCGGATTTGCTGGAAACGTATCAGTAAGCATACTTTCTTTAGCGGTCTTAGCTTGTCTATGTCAGGATCGTTTGCTGCCATTATAACTGGTACTCGGGAGTCTTCAACGATTTTTATTATGGCGCTTACTCCGCCTCTGTCCTCGTTGCCTGCGATGCCGTCAACCTCGTCGAGGAAGAGAAGGTTGCCTTTGCTTTCAGCTGAGAAAGTGTCTAAAGCAACAAAGGAAGTGGCTGGTTTAGCAATTTCATTGATCGCTTTTTCGGATCTTGTGTCGCTTGCGTTCATTTCAATAGTGATAAACCCAAACTCTTTTGCGGCAGCATTGGCAAGTGCTGTTTTACCAACTCCAGGTGGTCCATAAAGTAAAACTGCCTTTTTACTTCGCCGCTTGCTTTTCAGCCACTCGATAAAGGCGGCTTTCGCTTCTTCGTTACCGATTATGTCTTCTATTTTTTTTGGGCGGTACTTTTCAACCCATAAAAGATCATTTCTCAATAAGTTTCCCCTATGGCTTTACCAAATTTTGCGAATTGCGCTAGCAACGCGCTTAACTGGATGTCGCTGTTGGCGCCTTGCGTTAAGCGGTAATCGTACTCGCCGATGGTGTTTGATAGGTCGGCTTTTTGTTCAGGCGTAAGATCTGACATTTTGAATATCTCGCGCTGTATTTGGCGCACTATTTCAGAGCCTGAAAAGCCGTAGGACCCCATTATTTCATACATTGTTTTCCTTGCTTCAATAAAGTCGCCGAATAATGCTTTCCTAATCATTTTTTGAACTTGCATTGGGCTGGCTTCCCCGATGACCAGCAAGACTGTCTTCTCGTCTACCACCCCTTCCTTGTACGCTGAAGCTGTCTGCAAAGCGTTTATGGCGTGTCTAAGGTCGCCTTCTGAATAATCAACTATTCTTTCAGCTGCTTCAGGCAACAGGTTAACTTTTTCTTTTTTGGCTATGCACTGTAGCTGCTCTTTCATCGCTTGCTTATCTAGCCTTGAAAATCTGAATATTGCGCAACGGCTCTGTATTGGTTCAATTATTTTGCTTGATTGGTTACATATCAGAATGAACCTGGATGTGCGAGAGCTGGTTTCCATTATTCTTCTCAGCGCTGTCTGCGCAGGGCCAGTCATTTGGTCACACTCATCCAGAATAATCAGCGCAAACGGCACATTGCCAAAACCTGAACGGCTGTAACGTGAAAAATCCTTGACTCTTTCACGTACAGTGTCTATGCCTCTTTCATCAGATGCATTGAGCTCAAGTGTAAAGCTTTTCCAGTTTGGACCAAAAAGTTCATGCGCAATGCAAAGAGCAAGCGTCGTTTTCCCAGTGCCCGGTATCCCCGCGAACATCAGGTGAGGCATCGTTTTTGGTTTTCGCATGAAGGATTTAAGGCTTTCAACGATGTCGTGTAAGTCTACAACCTCGTTTAGGTTTTTCGGGCGATACTTTTCCACCCACATAAGCGCTTCTTCATTAACTGCCATCAAGGTAACCTTCAACACAAATACACAATAACGTGCTTTAATTTAGTAATTTAACTTTTCCCTAGCAATCTAACTTTAATCTGGCAAATATACTGAATCGTTAGTCAGCCGATTTTGCTTCCTTCAGCAATATCCTTCTCAGGCACAAGCACCACAACGTTTCCTTCACTATCTTCAGCTGCTAAAATCATGCATTGCGATTCCACACCCGCCAACAGGCGCCTTTGAAGATTCAAAAGGAAAACGCATTTTTTGCCAACCAATTCCTCAGGCGTATACCACTTAAGTAGACCTGCAACCGCCTGCCTTTTCTCTGAACCAAACTCAACAATTATTTTGATTAGTTTTTTTGAATTGGGAACTGGGGTTGCTTCAATTATTTTTCCTATCCGCAAGTCAAGTCTTTCGAACTCAGCGAATGATATTTCTTCAGCCAAACAATTCACGCTCTAGCGATAGTTTAGTTTTCAGTGATATTTACTTTGCTTTCCTTTGCAAGCCTGATTCTTTCTTTAGTCGCTAACTTGTGAGCTTGCAGCAGCGGCTCAGGAATTCGGCTTTTGGCACAGTGCTTAACGATTTTGATTGCTGTTTCAAGGGACACCATGTGACCAATGCTCACGTAAATGGGTTTGGCACCCTGCTTTGTAGTCACGACGGCACCGATGACTTCGCCCTTATCAACCAAAAAGATTTCCCCATCTCCCTCGACTGGCGTACCTATCAACCTGCTTTTTGCAGCGCCAACAGTCGGTTTTCCAATTGCAAGTCCAAGATGACTGGCAAATCCGCACCTATACGGATGCGCTAGTCCCTGTGCATCAACAAGGAAAACATCGGGCTGAACCTTCAACTTATTTATTGCTGCCATCGCAGGAGGAATTTCCCTAAAAGACAGCAAAGTTGGAATATAGGGCATCCTAACTTGGCAGGTTGCAACTTGAGTTTCCAAAAGCTCCAACGAGTCATAATCCAAAACCGTTAATGCGCCGATGCCGATGTTGCCAACGTATGAAACATCAACGCCCGCAACAGTTTTAATTTTTGATGGTAACCTATCATCTAAAATAATTTTCCGCGATAAACAAAGCTGGGTCTTGTGTGCCTTTTGTACGGAAAAATTTTCCATTAACTTGCGTGGTTTACTCAAATGTTAACCTTTTTTGCTCTGCGTTTAGTGCCTTGTTTTATCGGCTGAAATTTCTTTAAGTAATCTTCAAGGGATTTTCTGCGAATTTCCAACGTCACATCGCCGCGTGTGGCTTCAATTATTCTTCTTGCAATGTCAGATTTGTGCCTGAGTCCTGGAACAAGCATGTAAGCCTCATCAAGAGCCAATAACTGAATGAACACTTGGTCCATGACTTCTAGGCATTCTTCTCCTTTTTTAACCTCGCCTTCGCGTAAATTGTCAAGTGCTAAGCGCCTGTATTCACCTATAACATCTGCTAAACCAAGCACATAATCAACCGAAGGCACATTAATCTCAGCAGGCGTTACAAAACGCGATTCCTTAACTAATATTAAAAATATGCGTGCTTCTGAATATTCCTGAAGCGCTGCACTAAACATGCCACCGTAAATAATCTCAGGATACTCCTTAGATAAAACCTGAAGGCTTGAAATTTTCTCTTTAGCGTTCTCAATAAATTTTTCAGCCTCAGCATATTTTTTCTGGTGAATTAGCAATATCGCTTGTTTGGATAGGCTTGTTGCTTTCCGCATGCTTTCCTGTGTTTCTTCGCGAATTTTATTTTTTTGCATAAGCTCCGTTTTTACTTCTTGTAGAATAGTTTCTAAAGAGGACAAACTTATCATCTACTTAGACTGATTGCTTGGTTATTTATTTCAATTTCGTGACATGCTCCCACCCTTGAAAGGATGTGGGCTTCCTGCTTCAGCGAATACCCGATGAATTCTCCGACATGCTTTCAATCGCCCTTGTCCAGGGTTACTCCGCATCTGCACCAATCCAGCTTCGGCTTTACGTGTAGCAGGAGTATGCAGAAGCTCGCTATCACGACCAGTTGCCTACGGGTCTGCCGGTTAGAAACAGTGTGATGAGACCCGCTTTTAAACTGTTCACTTTCATCCCACCCATAAATGGTGTGGGGATTCCCGCTCACCTTGCTAAAAATTTTAACGTTTACTTGCCTTTGTTTATGGCTGTTAGGAGCCAGTCCATTTCTCAATTAGGACTTTACTGTCGCCTAGGGCGAAGCTTACTTTGACGAATATTGAGTCTGTTACTTTAAATGGAAACATGCTGTCTTCCGCTAGGTCTTTAGGAAGGTAGACAAGGTATTTGCCATCCTTTCTTCTAAACAAGCGCCCTCTTCCTTCGCTCACCATAGTAACAACCGCTTGGCAGTTAAGCATAAGGCAAAAAATAAGTATTTAAATTTATCCAACCTCTCGTCTGAAGAACGCATTAATCTGGTGCAAAACCCACTTGACGTATATCAATGGACATGGGTGACAAGTAACAATGTACATGCGTGACGTGAAAGAACAGTTAAAAACAAGCTCTGTTCGCTAAAAGGCGCTGAAAACAAACGCTAAATATATCTAAAAAATATTATGTTTTATTTCGATGAACTTCAAACACTCAAATTTTCAAAATCCGACTTAGTTGTTTCCAACCTGAATAGGCTTCTCTAGTCTGCTTAATAGTACGACTCTGCTTTCTTGTGCTTCATTAATAACTTTGTACCCAGTCTTCTCAGCTAACTGCCCAGCAAAATCCTTAACTTCGCTGTGCAAAGGCATGTTTTCAAAGCCCAAGCGAAGATTTGAAAAACCAATATGCATATACGCTTTTGCTTCAATGTACGTGGGATTGGCTTTTTCAACAATTTTAGCATATTCATCTATATGGTTCATGTTGTGGTCTTTAACCAGTGTCATGCGAATTACTGTGGGGCAATGGAAACTCTGCAATAAACCAAGCGTTTCGTTTAATTTTGTCCAAGCGCTGGGAAATTGAGGGCGGCAAACCTGCTTGTATACCTGCTCGTTTGGTGCGCATACTGAAATGTAGAGTTGGGTCGGTTCTTGGCTTAGTTTTGAAAGTTTAGTTGGCAAAGTGCCGTTGGAAACAAGAAAAGTGGTGAAACCTTTTTGATGAAATGCCTGAATCAACTCTCCAAGCGGCTCGTAAAGCGTCGGTTCACCAGTTAAACTTATCGCCACATGCTTAGGCGTTAGGGCTTCTTGGAATTTGCGCCAGTTTGTTTTTGGGTTTCCCTTGTATCCAGTTAAAATTTTTTCTTGTGCCTTAAGGCTTCCCTGAATAATTTCTTCTGGTGAGTCTACCCTTGGAATTTTCAATTCGTCCCAAGTAACCTGCAAGTCTCCGCTTTGGGCTCTCCAACAGAACAAGCATTGTTGTGTGCAATAGTAAAGGGAAGGTGACATTTGAATGCACCTGTGCGATTTTATGCCGTAAAACTTCTGTTTATAACACGGTCTATCATTAACTATGGATTCATAAAGCCACTTACACCTTTTAACCGCTGAATGACTGCCTACCAAATGGTATTTTTGCTTCTTTAAAGCGCCTAAAAGCGTGGCGGCAGTGTTTTTTTCCAAGGTTTCACCGAATTCTATTCATACTTTGAATCTTCTGTCCCTTAAAAATCCCGTTGATTAAAAGAATTTTTGGCTTGAAATCAGATTTTTTCAGGTTGCTTTAGCTTGTTCAGTCTTTCTATCCAACCATTTAATGGCAAAGTTTAAAATCAACTCTTAGTTAAATCATCAGTCATTAAAGATATGGATGACTATTATCGGGAGAGCCGAGTGGTTTGAATAAAAAAATTGGTGCAGTTACCCTCTTAGTCTTAATGTCCTTAGCCGTTGCACTTACACCCATCGCTATAGTCTTTGGGCAAAGCCTTGGTGTAGGAATTATACAGGTAGCTCCGATAGCTCCGGCAGGCTCCTCAACTATAGTTACCGGACAAAGCCAATATAATGGGACTGTAGGTCAAGCTTTTAATCTTAAAGGAACTATTTACACAACTAACGGTTCCTACCAAGTAATATTAGACCAAAATGTTATTGCATCTGGCATTTCTGATGGATATTACGTTAATGCAAACTTTACTGTACCTGCGTTTCCAAGCGGCAGTTATGATTTAATTCTTAGAGACGTCGCAGCTAACATAAATTCCACTGGCACTACGCCTGAATCATTCCAAGTTTTAACTGGTTACCACATAAGCGCAGTCCCTTCAAAAACACAGGAAGGAAGCAGTATAGCATTGAGTGTCACTGTCAATGGAGGGGTTCCAAACACCGTCTATGTTGCGAATGTTTCCGTTGTACTTCCAAGCCCACTTAACACAGAATATTCAGAAATAGTGCCAATGGGAACCTCTAACCAAGATGGAATTGCAACTGCGCAAGTCACTTATCCAGACAGTAGCTTCCAACCGAATGGTAATACCACCGATTATGTAGGTACATACAATGTTTACTTTAACCAGTCTATCCCTTTGGCGCAAAACCAATTTTCCATTGGCTTCCTTGATTCAACCACATATCATAGAGGGGACACAGTAACAATAGGAGCGACAGGTTACACACCGAATCAGGCTGCGACACTGAGCATCACCAACGATGCAACCGGTGCAACTCTCGGCTCGCCTGAACCAGAAACAGCTTCAGCTGATGGCGTAATCAATGCAACATGGGTGGTTCCCTCAAACGCTGTAATTGGAAAATATAATGTAACAATAACTCCTACAGGCACTCAGAAAGCGATACAAGACGTAGAGACCTTTTCGGTTCCAGGATACTCTATTCAAGTTAAAACAGTAAACCTGGCCAGTGCAGTTGTTCCTCAAATAAAAGTTCAAGCCTTAGATCAAGCAAGCGGCACAGTTTATAACGGTACAAGCGGATCAGATGGCATAGTCGACTTGAAGCTTGAAACAGGCATTTGTTCTTTGACTGCGTTTTGGAACGGCGTTAACGTTGGAGAAACCACCATAACTGTCACAGGCAACGGCACTTTCACTATGATATGCCAATTAACTGATCTTAAAATACTAGTTCAAAACGAAAATGGAATTACACTGCCGTTTGTGAATTTAGCCATTACATACCAATATCAACAGTCAAATGGTACCACTCAAACAGGAAATGTTTCAGGTCAAACAGACCCTTCAGGAACCTACACATTAAACTCGACCCTAACTGGAATAAGCTATACTATAAACGCTTCATTATACAATCAAGTTTTCAACTCTGGCAACAATACCGTTAACAATCTTCCGGCACAGGCACTCTCAGAAGTAGTGATTATATGTCCAAACGAAGCATTAACAATCAATGTAGTTGGTTATAATAAAGCTGCAATCCCTGGTGCCAGCATAAACCTCGTTGAATTAACAAGTGGCTTATTCTATACTGCTACAACCGATAGCTCAGGCTCAGCTACCAGCCAAGTTACTTTTGGAATGTACAGGTTACAAATTTATAAAGACAGCATTCTAATCAACGAAACAAACATCGACGCTTTCAATGACAGTCAACAACAAATAGTTTGCACACTTTACGGCATTCAAGTATCAGTATCAGTCGTTGACTTCTTCGGTACGCCGATTTCAAACGCTAACGTCACATTAAATGGGCCAGCAACAGAGCAACTCTCAGCTATAACTCCAGGCGACGGAACTGCAACTTTCAATAATGTTATTGGTGGTGACATGCAGATAGTAGCGTTTGCTCAAGGAGCACAGAATAGTTATCAAGCTGTAACTCTAACCGTTGATAAGCCAACTTCAGTTAAGATACAAATGGATGGGTATATTGTTCTCGGATCACTCTTGATACCAGTAAGCTCATTTATCGCCATAGTCATAATATTGGTAGCCATCATCCTGTTGGCTATCGTTGAAGTTTATAGGCGAAAAAAGAGTTAAACAATCCCGTGGAAGCTAAATATGCAATTTTATCCCTGATAAGAAAAAAGTTTATATGGCTTCCAAATAACATTAAGAAACTATAAAGACAAAACATCACAACATATTTTGATTTGACAATGAGGTGTATCTATTGGCTCAACCAAAAGCTTGTTCTCCAACATGCCCTTCTTTTAAGTGCAGCCAAAACTCTGCCTTCTACCGACGAGACTCTATTTGGTGTAAATGGACCGAAGAAATGTGCAATGTCGCAAACTGCACATATTCTATGTGCTTAAAAAGGCGGTTGTTGCCAAAAGGAGTATGCGGCGAAACCGTCAAACGCCAAACCGTTGAAAAAGACATTGACGACGATTTCCTGGGTGAATCAATAAAACTTAAAGGAAAAGCTTTGCGCAAACTCGGAGACAAAGAAATCTATTAATGTAAACTAAAAACTAAAAACTGAGTTACTCGTGCTAAAAATACGAGTATCCCCTTCTTATTTTGATTGAACACGTTTAACTACTGGGGGTTTAACTTTTTTCAGAATCCTATAGCCACAGATGATACATTTGGTCTCTCCGCCACGCAGTTCTAATTCTTCGGATGGCACTCTTGCCCCGCATCTCATGCATTCATAAACAATTCCTGACTTTTCCATTAGAAACGCCTCTTGCTACAAAGAAAAGTATTTTGCTTTTAAATGTTTCCAATGCCTTGCTATTAATGAGGATATAACGTTGAGAAAAAGGCTTCGGGAAAAACTTTCCACCGCCTTATCTTCGGCAGAGTTAAACCTAATTTACAACTCTTTTGACGTAATAGGCGACATAGCAATCATTAAGGTGCCAAACGGCAATATCCTCAACGCTGAAAAAGTAGCAAACCAAATAATGGCTGTCCACAGAAACGTGAAAACAGTTTTTGCCCAAACTAGTCCCGTCCTGGGTGATTTTAGGGTTAGGGAACTAAGATTGTTGGCAGGCGAAGACAAAACAAGCACCAAATATAAAGAATCAGGTTGCGTGTTTGCGGTTGATGTTGAAAAATGTTATTTTTCACCCAGGCTTTCGCATGAGAGATTACGGATCGCAAGCCTAGTTAAGGGTGGCGAGACGGTTGTTAACATGTTTTCAGGCGTCGGCTGTTTTAGCATAGTAATCGCTAAAACCGTGAGCCAAACTAAAGTGTTCTCGATTGATGTTAACCCAATCGCAGTTCAATACATGGAGGAGAACGTTAGAATCAATAGGGTTTACGGTAAAGTAATTCCTTTGCTTGGCGACTCAAAAGACATTATTAATGCTCAACTGCAAGGGAAGGCTGACCGTGTCTTGATGCCTTTGCCTGAAAAAGCCCTCGAATACCTGCCCTATGCAGTTTCAGCCCTCAAAAAACATGGCGGTTGGATCCACTACTATGATTTTCAACATGCAGCGGGCAACGAAAAACCAGTTGAGAAAACCAAGTTGAAGGTAGCCCAAAAACTTGATAGTCTCGGCATAGGTTACATTTTTGCTTTTTCTCGTGTGGTTCGAAGCACGGGTCCTAACTGGTACCAAACCGTTCTCGATATACAGGTCACTTCGTTGCCAAGCAAGTTTTAATAGCTTAATAGTTAACTATCTATTTCGTGAAGAAAAATGAAGCGAAAATTAATGGAAATCTTGGCTTGCCCCATAGACAAGTACCATCCCCTTGAACTTCACGTTTTCGAAGAAAAAGACGAGATAGTGGAAGGCTTAATCGTTTGCCCCAAATGTTTACGATGGTATCCTATACGCGATGAAATTCCAGAAATGCTCCCTGATGAGCTGCGGAAAGAATCTGAAGACCTGCCTTTCTTGAAGAAATGGAAGGAAAAAATTCCTGAAAAAATAGTTTCTGAAGGAAAACCCTTCAACTTAAAGTAAAATGTTATAAGTAAATTTCAATAAATCAGTAACTCCTTACTTCATAAGGAGAGGTAAGCTTGAAGAGAACATTAGCCATTGCATTCATTGCCATTTTGTGTTTATCAATGTTCTCAGCGTATGCGCCAAAGGTGATAGCTCAACAGTCTTCCGCTGACTGGCCTATGTTCCTTAATGACTCAGCACATACAGGCGCCACAACAAACACTGGACCAACGAAACCTGTTAAGCTGTGGAGCTACGTTGAAGGACATTTTGACGGTAGCGCTATCGGTTCTTCCGCCGCCATTGTTAACGGTGTAGTTTATGTTGGGACAAATTGGAATAACAGCTTATATCCACTTTATAATAATGGCAATAGCGGCAACATTTACGCTTTTAACGCCTATACAGGCGCCAAAATATGGAATTACTCAACCGATAGCGCTGTATATTCGTCTCCCGCTGTATCTGGAAACATGCTGTTTATCGGTGTAGATGATAATGTTTGTGCCTTTAACGCTTCAACAGGCGTTAAAATATGGAGCTACGCAACTGGTGGTCAGATAAATTCTTCGCCTGATGTGGTCAACGGCGTAGTTTACATAGGCTCAAAGGATAACAATGCTTATGCCCTCAACGCTTCAACGGGCGCTAAAATATGGAACTACACAACTCGAGGCGCGGTGGAATCTTCACCTGCAGTTGTAAACGAGGTTGTTTATGTAGGCTCAGATGACGGCAACGTTTATGCTCTTAACGCTTTAACAGGCGCCAAAATTTGGAACTACACAACGAGCAACCAACCCCTCTGGTCATTTAGCAACCAAGTGACATCTTCGCCTGCTGTTAGCGGTGGCATTGTTTACGTAGGCTCAGTGGGCGGCAACGTTTATGCCCTCAACGCTTCAACAGGCGCTAAAATATGGAACTGCTTCACCAACCCTAGCTCCTTCGATGGAGGAGGCTACTTGCATGGAGTACAAGCTTCTCCCACAGTTACCAACGGAGTAGTTTACGTAGGCACAGTGGATGGCAACATGTATGCCCTCAACGCTTCAACTGGCAAGCAAATATGGGAAGACAACATTTTCCGCGTTTTGTCCTCTGCCGCTGTTACTGACGGGGTGGTTTATGTGGGAGGTTATGATGATGTTTATGCCCTTAACGCCACAACAGGGTCCCAAATATGGGATTTTCCTACTCAAAATCAGATAATCTCTTCGCCAGCTGTCTTTAATGGCGTCGTCTATATTGGGTCACAAGACGGTAATTTCTATGCAATTGGCAAACCTTCGCCTAACGTATTTATCATAGTCGGGGCGATAGCTGCCGTCGTAATTGTCGTTGCTGCAGTGGTTTTCTTAATGTTTCAAAAGAGATTGAAAACTAAGCCGATAAGCCCAGCACCTACACCGCAGAACTATACTGCAGTTTCCTCTGTTCAACCACTCAAAAGTTATCGGAATAAAGATTAAAAGGAAGCTTCGGCAACTTAATTTTGAGGTTAAACAACTTGCAAAAACGTTTAAAACGTCCTTCCAAAGCAATATTTAACTTTTTAATTTTATTGCTCTGTTTTTAATCGAGGACTGCATTGCGGCTTGAGCTATTTCTAGGGCTTTTACGCCGTCCTCTCCTGTTATGAGGGGCTTTTTCTTTTCAAGCACGCATTCTGCAAAGTGTTGTAGTTCACATTTCAGTGGTTCTTGGAAGGGGTATCTTGGTTGCACCGTCTCTTTTTGCTGTTCAATCCATAGGTCTTGAGTTATGTAATCTAGTCTCATTATGGCATCGCTTCCCGTGACCGTTAATGTTCGTGTTTTATAGGGTGTTAGCCAGTTGGATTCTATGAAGGCGCTTTCTCCGCTCTTGTATGTGAGCATTATGTGGGCGTAGTCTTCGAATTTTAGATGTCTCATGCTTCCCATTTTCGCGTAAACGGTAATAGGGTCCTGTTTGGATATGAACCGCATGACATCTATGTCATGTATCGCCGTGTCTTTAACTACTCCGATATCACCTATTCTTTCAGGCCATTGGGAAACGCGTTTTGCGGTTGCGCAGACCAATTCGCCGATTTTTTTGCTCTCAACCGCCTCACGGATGCTCTGTAATCCAGGAATGAACCTCATCAAAAAACCTACGGTTAAGATAAGACCGTTTTGCTCTGCAGTTTCACAAAGCTTTTCCGCTTGCTTTGTGTTGGTGGCCATGGGCTTCTCAACCAGAACATGCTTTCCTGCTCTGAGTGCTTTGAGTGCTTCCTTTGCAAGGTGTGTTGACCATGTGCAAACGCTTACAGCTTCTATTTCTTTGTTTTTCAGCATTCGCGTGCTGTTAGTGTATGCTTTCACGCCGTATTGGTTAGCCATGGTTTTAGCTCTTTCAGCATTTACATCGCAAATTGCAATTAGTTCAGTTGAGGGAAGCTCTTTGTAGACTCTTGCATGGTTTTTTCCCCAAGAGCCTGTGCCTATTACTGCCACTCCAACTTTCTTCATTTTTTATTCCTTTCCTCTTCCAAGTCCACAGTATATGAAGCCTTCTGTTTCCACTTTTTGAGGCTCAAAGGCACCTGCCAAATCTACGATTACTGAGGGTGTCTTCGTTAATGGTTTAAGTTTCCGCAGGTTTAAGTGTTTAAACTGCTCCTCCCCGGTGAGTATCACTATGCAGTCTGCGCCTTCCACTGCCTCATTTAAGCTAGTCTTTACAACTCCCGAATCTAGTGCATCTCTTTTTGATGCGGGGTCATAAAGGCTGGCTTTAGCGCCTTTTAACTCTAACATTTTAACAAAAACGACCGTAGCAGTACTTGGGTTAACTGTGCCTAAAACGGCAATCCTTGCTCTTCTCAACGTTTTGCCGCATCTCCGCAGTGCATCTTGGGTTAAATTAACCGCGTGTTTAACCATGTCTTCGTTTATTTGCCTAGCCAACGTTGGGAGCCTAAGTTTAACATTCAGGTTTTCCGCGCTTTCAAGCAGAAGATATGCTACGTTTTTGTTTTCTTCCTCAACAGTTGTGGGCCAAAAACTAGGGTCATTAAACTCCAACAATTTTAAAACTTCAAAGTAGTCTATGTTTGCGCTTTCACAGAAAACCGCCAACTCACTTGCTAACGCCGTGTTTGCCTCCTGTTTTGCCGCCTTAAAAAGTGCTGCTATTTCTGCTGTTTTCACGTCGCTTATTTGTTTAACGTTTTTTGTTATAGTTTTTAGAACGTTCATAGCTGCATCTTGACTGGCTTTACCAATTGCAGCAACCTTTAACTCCAAGTTGGCTATCGGCTCAATGGGCTTGGCACCTAAGTTATGGATCGGAATGTAGGCTAAACCGAAATCCTGCCCAACCTTTAGCCCTGATGTGTTCTCCAATGTTTCCTTCATTATTCCTTCAGTAAAACCCAAACCCGCAACATCACCATAAATAACCAGCGTGCCAGAATGGAGTGCTGATCCAACTTGCTTGCAAGCGTTTAATGCTTCTGAATAATCAATTTTTTTCTTATCGTCAACTTTTGCCGGTACAGTTATGATAATTATATCGCTTCGAGAAACAGCCTTTTTCGGCTCGCTAGTAACGCTTAATTGACCTGCGTTGATAAAGCCTTTCAATTTACCTTCAATTTCTTGTTCAGCGAAGAGTGTTTTTCCTTTTGCCAATTTTTTTATCACGCTTGGGTCAGAGTCTGAGCATGCAACTTTAAAGCCGGCATCAGCGAAAGCGTTAGCATAAAGGATTCCTTTTTGTCCGCATCCTACAACGCTAACCAGATATGTTGAGCGTTTTTCTTTTGTATCAATTTCGTCTGGTTTTAAGTTTAGAACATTGGGCATTTGCAGGTTTTCTCCAAAGCGCCATAAGGTTTGCTATATCGTTTCGAGGATTTTTTTAAGCCGTGAACTGTAGTCTTCAACTAGCTTTAATGCTTTTTCTTGGTTTTTCGCCTCAGCATATAACCTGAACACGGGTTCTGTCCCGCTTGGTCTAATCAGGATGGCGCTGTTGTCGCTGAACCAAATTTTTACCCCATCAATTGTGCTGATATTTTCGCCTTTTACCTCCTCGTACAATTTTTGAAGCAATATTTCTTTTTTCTCGTCTGGGCAATCGATTTTTCCTTTTTCGATAAAGTATTGTGGTTGCTCAGCCACGAGTTTAGACAGTTTCTCTCCAGTTTCAGCCATTATGTTAAGTATCAGAGCCGTTGTCATTGCTCCATCACGGACTGCTTGGTGTGGACCATAGAAAACTCCGCCGTTTTCTTCTCCACCCAGTTTAGCGTTTAACTCTTTCATTTTCTGGGAAACCGTTACGCTTCCAACTTTAGTCCAGATTAACTCTCCCTTGTAAGCTTCTACTGTGTCTTTGATTAATGTAGAGGAGCTTACAGGTGTAATTATTTTTGCTCCTGGATTTTTGATTAGGAACTGTTTTATTATTACTGCAAAGGTTTTGTCTCCCCAGTAAATCACGCCATTCTCGTCAACGAAAATGGACCGGTCAGCATCGCCGTCAAAAGCTACACCTAAGTCTGCACCAATTGCTTTAACAGTTGAAGATAAATCGGTGAGGCTCTCGGGTCTCGGTTCTGGTAATCGTCCTGGGAAAGTACCGTCAATGTTAGCGTTGATAGTGGTTACTTTGCAGCCAAGTTCCCTTAACAATGGCGGTGCTGTGAGACCACCGACGCTGTTAGCCGCGTCTACAACAACGTGAAAGTGCTTTTGCGCTATTTTTTGAGGGTCAACGTGATTTTTTATGGCTTGGACGTATTCGTCGTTGATTCCAGGCAGTTCCTGCAATGCTCCCAGTTTGTCCCATTCTGCGAATACTATTTTGTTGTCAAAGTAAATGTTCTCTATTTCGACTTCTTGCTCATGTGAAGTTTCTATACCGTCGCTCCAGATGACTTTAATACCGTTGTATTCAGGCGGATTATGTGAAGCAGTAATTATCACGCCGCCATCCATCTTATGGTTTTTAACAGCATATTGCAGCGCGGGCGTTGGAGCCATCCCAGCGAAAAACACATGGCATCCAGTTGCGGTTAAACCAGAAATCACTGCTTTAGCAAGCATGGGTCCGCTGGTTCTAGCATCATATCCTAAAAGTAAATTTTTTCTTCCAAAAAAAGTTCCGATTGCGCAGCCGACTTTTATGGCCATTTCAGGCGTCAATTCTACGTTGACTAGGCCTCTGATACCGTTTGTTCCAAAAAGTTTTCTTTCGCTCATAAATTTCAACTCATTGTTTACTTAACAGTTAGTCTTGGGTTTTAAAATGTTTTCACGAGACTTCTTTTGCTGGACAGACAATATGTGCATCTGATAGGTGTAGGTTATCTTTGATTTTTGCATGGTCGCCGATTATACAACCGTTGCTGATTTTAACATGTTTTCCAATTTGTGCTCCTTCGCCGATTAATGCTCCATTTATCGACACAAAATCGTCAATTTCAACATTAGGAAAAATTACTGAATTACTTATTTGCGCGTTTTTGCCAACTGTAACATTTTTTCCCAAAATGGCGTATGGACCAATAACTGACTTTTCCGCTATTGAGACGCCCTTGTCGAAGGCAACAGGATTCTTTAACTCAAAGTTTTTTGCGCCTTCCTGTTTGAAATTTTTAGATAAGTAATCAAGTATTATTTTGTTTGTTTCCAAGTACTCTTCTGGTTTGCCTATATCCATCCATAAGCCATTAACTAAATGACCGTAAAGTTTTCCTTCTTCGGCTAGTTTGGGGAAAACCTCTCGCTCCATGGAAACTGCTCTTCCTGAGGGAATATACTCGAAGATTTTGGGGCTTAGAACGTAGACTCCTGCGTTTATGAGGTTGCTCGGAGCTTTATCTTTGGGGGGCTTTTCAATGAACCTTTTTATGCAGTTGCCATTTACTATTTCCGCCACACCGTACCTACATGGGTCTTCAACTTTGCAAAGTGCAATTGTTGCTAAAGCCTTCGTTTTAACGTGTGTATCCAGCAGTTCTCTGTAGCTTAAATCCGCAAAAATGTCACCGTTCAAAACAATAAACGGCTCATCATGGCCTAAGAGTTTTTCGGCTTTTTTTACTGGTCCTGCGGTTCCCAGTGGCATTTTCGGCGGGTCAATTGAAAACTTTATTTTCAAACCATGTCTATGCGGTCGCTGCTGTTTAACATAAAATTGTGTTAGCGCATTAACTGCCAGTATGGCTTCTTCAACGCCGTTGTTAGATAATCTTTCAAAAATCCATTCAAGTAATGGCTTGTTAACTATTGGAAAAAGAGTTTTAGGCCTAGAGCAACTTAGTGGTCGTAGCCTTGTTGCGAAGCCACCTGCTAAGATTAACGCTTTCAGGAGTGTCACCTTTACTGAGAAGTAAACTATTGATTCGTTTTTATATAAACAGTTATTGGAGTTTTACTCCCACTCTATAGTTGCAGGCGGCTTATGAGTAATATCATAAACCACTCGGGTAACCTGCGGAATCTCATTTGTGATTCTGGTTGAAATTTTTTCAAGGACGGGGTATGGGATTTGGGCAAAGTTTGCAGTCATGGCTTCTCGGCTTTCTGCAGCTCGAATCGCCACTACGTATCCGTACGCTCTTGAGTCTCCTTTTACGCCTGTTGCTTTTGTATCAGTTAACACGGCAAAGTATTGCCACAGATTTTCATCCAACCCGTTTTTCTCAATTTCTTCTCGGACGATAGCGTCGGCTTTTTTGGCAACGCTCACTTTTTCTGGAGTTAATTCGCCTATTATTCGGACTGCCAAGCCTGGTCCTGGAAACGGTTGCCGGTTGACTAGTTCCTTTGGTAATTCGAGCATTTTGGCTACTTTGCGTACTTCGTCTTTGTAGAGGTCGCGCAGGGGTTCAACTATTTTTTTGAATTTTATGTTTGTTGGTAGTCCAGCAACATTGTGGTGAGATTTTATTACATCTGAGTTCTTTCGGATGCCTGATTCAATTCGGTCTGGATAGATGGTGCCTTGGAGCAGGTATTGTGCACCTGGCTTCTCGGCGATTTCCTCAAAAACCCGAATAAACTCTTCCCCAATTACCTTACGTTTCCTTTCAGGGTCAGCTACGCCTTTGAGTTTTTGCATGAAGCGGTCCTGCGCGTTTGCCATAACAAAATTTATCGGGAATTTTTTGAATGTTTCACGGATGGCTTCAGGTTCCCCTTCACGCATGAACCCATGATCGACGAAGACGGCTGTGAGTTTGTCGCCTAACGCTTTGGCTGCTAGTGCGGTTGCGACGCTTGAGTCTATGCCTCCGCTTAAGCCTATAATGGCGTTGGCTGAGCCAACTTCGGTCTTTATTTCTTTGACCATTTTTTCGATGATGTCTTCTACTTTCCAGTTAGCTTCACACTTGCAGACTTTAAAAATGAAGTTGCGCAACATGGCGGCGCCGTTTTCCGTGTGAATAACTTCAGGATGCCACTGTAAACCGTAGATTGGTTTTTGCTTATGCCTAAACGCGGCAACTGGGCAGTTTTCCGTGTGAGCTAACACTTCAAACTCTTGTGGCAGTGCAAAAACTGTGTCGCCGTGGCTCATCCAAACTTTTTCTTTCTCGTTTAAGCCTTCCAGTACACCTACTGGCTTGTCGATGGATACTTGTGCGGTTCCGTATTCTTTGCAGGCTGCGGGCTCAACTTTGCCATTGGCTAACTGAGCTAACAGCTGGTGTCCATAGCATAAACCTAGAATCGGTAAATTCACCTCTAAAATGCGGGGGTTAAGCTTGGGCGCATTTGGTTCGTAGACGCTTGAGGGTCCGCCTGAAAGAATTAAGCCTTTAACATTGAATTTTTCGTTTAGAGCCTTAACCTCTTCGGGTGATATGTCGTGGGCAACAATTTCTGAATAAACGCCATTTTCTCTAATTCTTCTGCCTATAAGATGGCAGTATTGCCCCCCAAAGTCCAGTACCAGTATTGTATCGTATTTTACTTGCATTGCAGTGGCTCAAATTATTGAGTTTAAGCTGGTAATTTAAGATTACTATCCGTTCACGTCAAAGTCAAAGCAGTTTTTGAAGCTTAAAATGGTTTTCCTTTAACTTTAGCATCTTTTGGTTGATAGTGAAAACTAAACTTTTATTAATATAATCATATGATAATTAAAATAATGTTTCGAAAAAGTGGGTTTAATTGAAAGAACGTGCAGGGGGTATGTTTACGAATTTAAATGAAACTGATTTAAAAATTCTCAAAGGTCTTTTAGAGGATGCAAGGTTTTCAAGCAGGCAAATAGCCAAGAACGTCGGTGTATCAGTTGGAACAGTTTTGTCTAGAATTAAAAAGATGGAAGATGAGGGTCTCATCAAGGGCTATTCTGTTCTGCTAAATCATGAAAAGCTTGGTTATCAATTGACAGTTGTAACTGAGATTACGGTTTCTAAGGGCAAGCTTGTGGAAACTGAAAATGAAATAGCTAAAATTCCCAACGTTTGCAGTGTCTATGACGTGACAGGCTTGACGGATGCTATTATTGTTGCTAAGTTTCAGAGTCGAGAGGACCTTGGGCAGTTCACTAAGCGATTGTTATCTTTGCCGTTTATTGAGCGAACAAACACTCATGTAGTTTTGGCTACGGTGAAGGAAAACTTCCGCTTGCTATAGTTCAAGTTTTTTCTGTATGGTTTTCTTTTTTATAGTTTTGTTCTGGTGCCGCAATGGTTATTGTTGTTCCTGAGGCAATTGGTGAGGTTATCCAGACATTTCCGCCTATGACCACGTTATCACCGATTATTGCCTCTGGTCCCAGAAGAGTTGCGCCTGAATAGATAACTACATTGCTTCCCACTGTCGGGTGTCTCTTTCTTCCTTTGATAATGTTTCCTTTCTCGTCTTTCGGAAAACTCAGCGCGCCTAAGGTTACGCCTTGGTAAAGCTTGACGTTGTCGCCTATTTCTGTGGTCTCTCCAATGACTACCCCGGTGCCATGGTCGATGAAGAAGTTTTTGCCAATTTTTGCGCCCGGATGAATATCTATGCCGGTTAAGGAATGAACGTGTTCGCTCATTATTCTCGGAATCAAGGGGATTCCTCTCAGGTAAAGTTCGTGGGCTATCCTGTAAGTCGTTATCGCCAATACACATGGGTAGCTTAGAATGACTTCTTCTATGCTTATGGCTGCTGGATCTCCTGCGTAAGCAGCTTGGATGTCTCCGCTTAACATTGATCTTATTTCAGGCAACTTTTCCAGAAGTTCTTTAACTACGACGCGGGCTCTTTGTTGGCATACGTCCTGTGGGCACTCGCTGACTTTTCTGCAGATATATTTTAGGCTTTTTTCAACTTCATCTGTGAGTCTTGTATAAACTGAAGTTAGAGTGTTGCCTAAATGATATTTTATGTTGGCTTTTGTGATTTCCTCTTTGCCTAAGTAGCCTGGGAAAAGAATTGTGAATAAATCTTCTAACACTTCGATAACTACTTTTTTTGATGGAAGGTCGCGTCCTTCAAGGTGGTCCATGCCGCCGAAGGCTTGGTAATTAGCCATGATGTCGTCTACTAATTTTGGTAAGCCTTTTTCAACCCAGTTCTGCTCCACTTTATCATGGTTGCGCATGAGTGCATCTAGCATTCTCTCTGGGTTCCAGCAGTCAGTTTCCATGTTCTTGTCTGTGCATTCTTTCGGGCGGGGCTGGTTAGCTTTTGCTGTCATTTTTTCTTCCCTTTTCATTCATTATGTAGATATGGTGAATATAAGAGAAGCGTCTTGTGGACGGCGACTTAGATGTTCGAGTTTGTGCTTGTTGGTGGTTCTTGGAATAATACTGTGCTGAGATAGCGTTCGCCTGTGTCTGGGAGAATAACGACTATTAGTTTGCCTTTGTTTTCTGGCCGTTTAGCTATTTCTAAGGCTGCGAAGGTTGCTGCTCCTGAGGATATGCCTACGAGTAATCCCTCTTTTAGGACAAGTTGCCGTGCGGTTTGTATAGCGTCATCGTCTTTTACTTTGAATATTTCATCCACTAAATCAAGTTTTAACACGTCTGGTTTGAAGCCTGCGCCTATTCCTTGGATTTTGTGTGGTCCTTTCTGGCCGCCGCTTAGGACTGGCGAAGCTGCTGGTTCAACTGCTACAGCTTTAAACTCGGGTTTAAGCGGTTTTATGTATTCTGCTATGCCTGTTATCGTTCCGCCTGTTCCGACTCCTGAGACCACGATATCTACTTTGCCGTCTGTCGCAGTCCAAATTTCTGGTCCAGTGGTTTCTCTGTGAACCTTTGGGTTTGCTAGATTTTTGAATTGTTGTGGCACGAAGCTGTTGGGTGTGTTTTTGGCGAGTTCTTCTGCTTTTTTGATGGCTCCTCCCATGCCGTCTGGTCCTGGTGTGAGGACGAGTTGTGCGCCGTAGGCTTTGAGTAGGCTGCGGCGTTCGATGCTCATGGCTTCTGGCATGGTGAGTATTAGTTTGTAGCCTTTTACGGCTGCTACCATGGCTAAGCCGATGCCTGTGTTGCCGCTTGTCGGCTCTATGATGGTGGTGTCTGGTTTGATTAAGCCTTGTTTTTCTGCTTCAACTATCATGCTTAGGCATATGCGATCTTTGACGCTTCCGCCTGGGTTTCTGGATTCAAGTTTGGCTACCACAGTGGCATTTGTGCTTTGGGTTAGCCGGTTTAGTTTTATTAATGGTGTTTCTCCTATGGTTTCAAGAACGTTGTTGTATATTTTTGTCATAATTAATTCGCCTGTTATTATAACGCTGTTATATTTATCGGGGAAATAAATCTATCCCCTATCCCGAAACTATTCAGAACTTTCACAGTTATAAACAAATCTAACACTTAACACGCCAACCCGCAAAGTAAAGTCTTTAAATGCCATGACTAATTCTATATTTCGCACCAGCCTCAAACAAGCAAAAAGCATGCTCGCGGAGGTCGCCCAGCATGGCCAAAGGCGTAGGACTGAGGCTCCTATCCCGCAGGGGTTCGTGGGTTCAAATCCCACCCTCCGCACCACCTTCGAACCATCAGATTCGCTCATTTTTCGCTTGTTTTAAGCGCGGGACAGTGGAAAAACCACTTCAAGTTCGGCGCAGCTTTTGATTTCACTTTTCCGTTTAAACTGTCATTCTTGATATTGTTAAGTTACCCATAACTCGCAGATTTTATCGCCGCATAAAATGTCAAGATAGAACTTTGCCCACTTTTTCAGTGTTTTTAGGGTTGCTTATTTTAGGCAAAAGTGGTAAGAATCTCCAAAAGGGACCGGAAAAAGCACAGACTTTTCTTTAAAGTTTACATCGACAAGTCTTTGCCCTTCCAAACCTTTAGCATCAGATAAGATAGTATAAACCCTACTATCATTGAAATTAGTGCATACATCCAAAAGGTCAGGTTAGGTAAACTAGGCTGGAACATTCCTAACCAGCCTCCGAAGGCGAAAACGACTAGACCTGCAATTAATACTGAAAGAACAAACCAGTTTACACTTTCAGGCTCTTTTTGCTGGAGCTTAAGCTTATAGAGTCGCTTTCTGTAGAGCTCACCTACTATATAGAATATGGCTATTCCGGCAAAAGAAAGTGCTACCAATGGTTTTAAATCGGCAACCGAAAAGAAGGAAGCGCCTGCTCCAAAAAACATAATGATTAGGAAGCCTATGGAAGCAAAGAATATTCCCCAGTCAACGATTCTGCTATTTCTGAATGGTCCGTAAGACCTCCGCCACGGTTGTTGTGTTGGCTCTTGCAAATCTCTATCGGTTGTAACCTTAAGCAGTGTCCATGGGTCTTCGACCCACCAAACAGTTCTCTTTGAGGTATCTACTTCGTTTCCGTCGATACTGTATTTGTAACCTTTAACGATTCTAGTTATTGGATATAGGAGTTCTACGCCTCTGTCGGTGGCAGACGTGAAGCTATCTAATAGTGAGTGACTTAGAGCGCCTAAAGCAAGGAATGGGTTGATAAAATACAAAACTCCAATGAAGAAAATGTTGTGAAACAGGCAACGATGTAGCTGATGTCGCGCAATGAAATCTTTAGCTACAAAGAAGTATTCTCTGTCCAGGTCTGGAATCATTGCCCCGATTGTAATAATGAACGCTATTCCAACGTTATGGAAAAAGGTTATTCCTACGGCAAAAGCTAAAATCATGTGAGTGGTGAGATTCATTGTTCAGGCGCGCCCTTGTTTCCAACAAGTTTTAATGTCTTTTTTTGAATAATAGCTTTTTGGGTTGTTGCAGGATGCTGTTAAGTTATTGACCCGACAAGAAAAGCCACTTTTCCAGCCGCTTCAGCATGTCAGTTAAGCGCTTATAATAGTAATGTATTGTTGCAAGTAAACGGAAACTGCTGTCAGAGATATCAAAAAGATATCAATTTTGTTTCTTTCACCCAAATAAATAAAATCCTCCTTGAACACTTCGCGCAAACAGAAAGTATGTTCGGTACCATGAAACAAACAGACACAGCAGACCTGAGGGACCATAAGGATTGCTGCTTATGAAATATGTTATCGGCTCTTATACTTGGATTGAATATTTCATGGGGACAAAAGCAGGCGAGAAAGCCGCGTCTATAATTGAAAATTCAGAAGAAAAAATTACCCTACGATATGTCTAGCGGTTTGAAAGTGTTCACGCTAACATCAGGCAACCCTTTCTAAAGTGAAAGGTTAAAACTACCTTTGAACATTGCCCTTTCCTGAACACCCTACAAGGTAGTAGTAGTATTAACAGCATATAAGTCGCAAATCATTTGCAGAGCAACTTTTTCATCAAAAAATCATTTTTCATAAGTAACGGTTAAAAGCCAATAATGCACACAATATTCAAACAACAAAAAAGGTTTGTTACAAAAAATGCAATCCGCTAAATCTGAACAAAGAAAATTCGTATTTGTTGACCCAGGCAAGTGTACTGGTTGCGGAATCTGCGAGTACGCTTGCACGCTAGAAAAGGGCGAAGCTATCTGGAACCCAATCAGGTCCAGAATCCGCGTTATCCGCATGACACCCCTCTTCAACTTCGCCCTTGCATGTCGAGCATGCAAAGACGCTAAATGCGTAAAAGCATGCCCAGAAAAAGCAATTGCACAAGCAGAAAACACAGGCTTACTAATAATCGATGAAAAGAAATGTAAAGGCTGCGATTGGTGCGTTCAAGCCTGCGAATACGGCGGAATCACCATCCACTCCGACACGGGAAAAGCCATCGCCTGTGACCTTTGCCAAGGTGAACCCAAATGCATCGAAGCATGCCCAGAAGAAGCACTAGAACTTGTTGATTCTGACGAAGCAGCAGAAAAACGTTTCAGCGACGCACTAGAAAAGTTGCCGGCGCAAACCGAGCAGTTAACCACCGAAGTCAAGAACAAGGATTGGAAGCCACTGCTAGCCATTGCAGAGAAGCGATCCGAAAAGGTTACAGAGAAGCTTGAAGCGTTAAACAAGAAGGCAGTTGCACAAAAACACAAGTAACTCTTTTTCTGAATTATGGGCTTTCTTCATATCCCCTCAAAAACATGTCAATATCCAATCCAACCTTTTCACCCATGTAACCACCTTCCAAAACAAAAAACACAGGCTTTTTCAGCAGCGCAACTCTTTTGCCAATCTCCCAGTAATCCTTCTCAATCAAGCCTAAAGACGCTAAATCACCCAGATGCGTATCGAAACCAGCGGAAACCGCAATCACCTCAAACCTGCCCAAATCAACCATTCCCAAGGCTTTGTCAAGCGTCTCCAAATATTGTTTTCCACCACAATCTGCTGGCAAAGCAAAATTAACACAATTACCCTTAGTGAAAGACCCAGTTCCAGGATAATTGGGCGATTGATGCAGCGAAACGTAAAGGATTTTCTCGTCGCCTTGAAAAATCTCTTGCGTCCCATTGCCGTGGTGTCCGTCAATATCCAGAATCAGCGTTCTTTTGCCTAACTCTTTAACAGCTATCGCAATGTTGTTGAGGTAGCAGAACCCACGCGTGTAAACACCTAACGCAGCACCGCTTCTGCCAACATGATGTCCTGGTGGACGCATAAGCGAAAAACCATTAATTCTTGAGGCTAAAAGTGCACCACCAACCGAAAGCCTCGCAAACTCATAGATTTTGTCGTAGGCAGGTGTATCTGAATCTTCAACTAAGCCTTTCTTTAGATTCCAAAGGTAATCAGCATCATGAACAGTTAACAAGTCTTCTTCACTTGCAGGCGTTGGCTCCAAAAACTCGTAACCTTTCGCTTTCAAAATTTCAGATGCGATTTTTACTCGTTGTGGTCCTTCAATGTGCCATGTGCCGTAGCCTAAACATTTTTCTGAGTAAACCACCTTTGTCTTCATCGTTAACTCCATTAAACAGATAAGAGACGCTTTCATTTAAAATATCACCTGCCTCAGTTAGCCTCCAAAGCAATCGGAGACAAAGTTTAATGATTTCAGAAAATCCATTCGATCAATTTCGTCAAGAATGCCAAACAGCATTGGCAAACGCGTTGAAGAAGGCTTTGCCAGAAATAAAAACGCCAAGTATAACGCTAAGTAAGACACCAAACATTGAATATGGCCAGTTAGCTTCGTCACTATGTTTTGAGTTGGCAAAGAAACTAAACCAAAAACCACTAGACCTTGCGGGGCATCTAGTCGCTGCAATCGACAAATCCAGCTTTAAACTGATTGAGAAGGTTTCATGTGCAGGTGCAGGATACATAAATTTTCATGTTAACTTCGCCAAGTTTTCAGTTTTAACTTTGGAATCGGTTAAGCAGTTAAAGTTTGATTACGGCTTTGTTAAGACTGATGAGCCAACTAAAATTATCGTTGAGCACACAAGCGTTAATCCGCTTCATCCAATCCATATCGGACAAGCCAGAAATCCCATGCTAGGTGACGCTTTAGCACGCATTCTAGAGTGCAGGGGAAATAAGGTTTCACGCCATTACTACATTGATGATGTTGGCAGGCAATCATCTGTTGTCGCTTATGGTTACGAAAAGCTCGGCAGACCAAAACCAACAGAGAAACCGGACCTTTTCGTTGGCAAAATCTACACCGTTACCAGTTGTCTTGTTGAAATTAATCGTTTGAAAAAAACGCGTGAACTTGCTATTGCAATCCATTCAAGTGACGATTTAGTTAAGGCAAATAAGGAAATTGACGAGTGGATGTCAATTGCCGCTGAACTTAAAGAAAAATATCCAGTGCTCTTTGAAGCATTGATGGCTAAAATCGGTGAAGACCAAAATCCAGAGGAAGAAATAAACCGACTGAACCGAGCTTACGAGGATGGAGACCCCCGAGCTAAACAGCTTATCCGTGAAGTCAGCGACCTATGTCTTGAAGGTTTCAGAGAAACCATGAAACGAGTTGAAGTCACTTATGACTCATGGGATTGGGAAAGCGACTTCGTGTGGAGCACGCAAGTTAGTGAGGTCTTGCAGAAGCTGAAGACTTCACCGTTTGTTTACAGCGAAAAAGGTGTGCTGGAGTTTAATGCTGACAAAGTTGTAGAAGTCTTCAAGTTGAAGCCCAAGTTGGGTTTGAGTGAGAATAATGAGGTTCCACCTTTAACGCTTGTGCGTGCTGACGGCACCACATTGTACACTACTCGTGACATAGCTTATACGCTTTGGAAGTTCAAGCATGCACAAAAAGTGATAAACGTTATTGGTGTGGAGCAGTCGCTGGCACAGCTTCAGTTAAAACTTGCACTATACACATTAGGTTACAGTGAATACGCTGAGAACTTAGTTCATTTCGCTTACAATTTAGTTACTTTGCCGGGTTACAAGATGAGCAGCCGCAGAGGACACTACATTACTTTGGACGAAGTTCTCGACGAAGCGGTTCAACGAGCCTACGAAGAAGTTTCGAAGCGTTCACCACAGCTTTCTGAGGAAGAAAAACGCAAAATTGCCAGCTTTGTCGGTTTAGGTGCTGTGCGTTACGCGCTTGTCGATGTTGATTCTTCAAAGCCAGTCATATTTACTTGGGAGCGCGTGCTTAACTTCGAAACCAACAGTGCACCATACGTACAATACACTCATGCAAGGGCATGCAGTATTTTGCGCAAAGCGGCAAGAGAACCAGAAAAACCAGCATACGAGCTTCTCACCGAAAAGCTTGAGCACGAGCTCATCTTAAACATTGCAAGCTTCCCAGACACCTTCATCGAAGCCACAGAATACCTAAAACCGAACTTAATTGCCGATTACACGAACACGTTAGCAGATAAATTCAACACCTTCTACAACGCACTCCCAGTCATTAAAGCAGAAACACAGGAGCTCAGCGACGCACGCATCACATTAACACAAGCCATACAAATCGTAATGCATAACGCTTTGACGCTGATTGGTGTTGTTGCGCCAGAAAAAATGTAGTGTAAATTAGGAAGTGCCATTTTTGTTGGTGAATTTCGGTTTAAAAATTAGGGTATAGATATAGGTAGCCGAATTTTGCTTTATCTTTTTTAGAAGGGTGGTTAATAGCTTATTTTGGATTTAGCTGTCACTAATTCAGCCACTTTTTGGTTATTGAGTGCATTGTTGGTTGATTTTTGCAATGGCAAATTTCATATACGTCCCCATTAATTTAAAACGGGGTGCACATTAATGAGCAATCCATATTTCAAAAAGAAACTTGAACCCATCCAAGTCAAACAAAAAAGTATTTCACAACTTTTAGCTGAAATGAGCAAAACCGCTTATCAGGGAAGAAAGCTTGGTGAAGCCGTTGATGTTTGGGAAAACATGCTTAAAGAAAAAGATTTGACCATAGCCATGGGCTTTGCAGGTTCAATGAGCACAGCGGGGCAGTGGACAATAATTAATTGGCTTATAGAAAACCGCTTCATCGACGTGCTGGTTTCTACGGGCGCTAATGTTTCAGAGGATATTGTTGATGCTATGGGTTTGGGTTACTGGCAGGGAAGCCACATGGTTGACGACGAAGCGTTGCTGAAAGCGGACGTTAACAGGTACTACGATGTTTTCGGAAAAGAGACTGATTACCGCAAGATGGAAGAAGTAGTCACCGACTTCGTTATGACCCTGAAAACCGATTACAATTATACATCTGCAGAATTCCTATACTTGCTCGGCAAATACCTAGGCAAGAAAAAGATTCCAGCAATCTCCGCTGTTGCAGCGGCAAACGGCGTTCCAATCTTCAGCCCAGCCATGGTTGACAGCGCCTACGGCGAAACCTTCCTTATGGCTAAAAACCAAGGCCACAACATCATGATTGACTCCGTTAAGGAATTTGACCAGTTCATAAGCATAGGCACAAAAACCAAGGATGTCGGCGTGGTCTACATCGGCGGGGGCGTTCCTAAAGACCTAACACAACTCATCGCCATATCAGTTTCACCAATGACTTGCGATCAAGGCGTAAAAGGCAGAAAAGGCGGCTTACGCAAAGGCTTACAAGAATACTATTACCCCCACAAATACGCCATACAAATAACCACCGACTCACCCCAATGGGGAGGCTTATCAGGCTGCACACTGGAAGAAGCAATTAGCTGGGGCAAAATCAACAGCCAAGAAGGAACACGCGCCGTATGCTACTGCGACGCCACAATCGCCCTGCCACTAATAGCTCACGCACTCTGCGAGCGTGTTCCAGAAAAACGTAAAGGGCCAGACATGAGCTGGCTATTCAAAGGCGTCCAATAAACGCCCTTTAACTTTTTTCACTAAATTTTTTCGGTTTTTTTACTGCCAATGCAACCGCGCTCAAGGTCACTACCACTACTGCTGCCACCACTACAATGAGACTTGCACTACTGAACTCAGGTACCGTTGGGCTTGGCAGAGTAGACGTCGTTGAACTGGGAGACACGGACGGAAGAGAGGCATCTGACAGGACTGATACCGTCTTGCCACCAGCATTGGATATGAATATTTCGCCTTTACCAGAATCATAAACTAAGCCTGTAGGACCAATTCCCACGGGAACGGTTGCAACCACGGCGTTAGTGCTGTCTGATATTACCGAGGTTGTGTTGTCATCCTCATTGGTTACGAAGATTACGCCTTTGTCAGGATCATAAGCTACGAAGCCGGCAAGGTTTCCCACGGGCACAGTTGCAACCACAGTATTGTTGCTGTCTGATATGACTGAAACCGTGTTAGATTCACCATCGGCTACGAATATCTCTCCCTTTCCGGAATCATAAGCTACGCCCATAGGGTAGGTTCTCAGAGGAATGGTGGCAACGACGGTGTTGTTGCTGTCCGATATGACTGAGACAGAGTTGGAGGCATAGCCTGACTGGATATTTGTTACGAAGATTTCGCCTTTGCCCGAATCATAAGCTATGCCATTAGGGCCAGTTCCCACGGTCACGGTTGCAACCACGGTGTTACTGCTGTCCGATATGACCGAAACCGCGTTGTCGCTAGTTACGAATATTTCACCCTTCCCAGAATCATAAGCTACGCCTATCGCGCCAGGTACAGTCACGGTAGCAACGACGGTGTTGTTGCTGTCCGATATAACCGAGATAACCGAGACTGAAGCCTCACTGGCTACGAATATCTCTCCTTTATCGGAGTCATAGGCTACGCCAAATGCGCCTTCCGCCACGGGAATGGTTGCCACTACAGCATTAGTGCTGTCCGATATGACCGAGACCGCGCTGCTATAATTATCTTGGTTAAATGTAGCCACGAATATTTCGCTTTTACCTGAATCGTAAGCTATTCCTTCGGGAATTGTTCCCAACGGTATCGTGGCGGTTACCTCAACGGCGTGAACCGCGTTAACCGCTGACATGGCAAAAATCATAATGAAAAAGAGACCTAAAATCTTCCAAACTTTGGGTTTCATAAACATTCCTCAGTTTTTCCATCTAAAGCGAGCGAGTTAACCTGTTTTTTTCACCCAATTTCAACTCCGCCCCTCTTAATAGCATGTCATCGATAGCACATAAAAGCATTGGCACATAGCAACTTCAAGACAAAAGTCTGAAGTTTGCAGTATGAATGCTCTTCTGGAGGGATTCCTTTTGGTTGTGCTATCAGTTAGCGTTAATCGCTCTATTGGGCGGTTTTATTTTTGCTTAACCTAGTTAAGAGCGAGCTTGTCATTATCGGCATGATTACTGTAGCGTCGCCTTCAATCATGATGCGCCTTGCTTTTTCGCTTATTTTTCCCCATGAAACCGCTTCGCGTGGCCTTGCGCCGCTGAGGCTGCCATCCCACTCGTCTGCTGTGCTGATGTAAACAACGAAGTCTAAGCCGTCTTTGAACTGGTTCCACCAAATCGTGTGGTGCTTGCTGATTCCGCCGCCGACAATTAGGGCGCCGCTCTTCTTAGCGTCAAAAATGATGTTGTTTAGTTCACCTTCGTCTTTAAGCACATTAAGCCTGAAATCACGATGGTCTTGGCTGAAGAACCAGGCTTGATAGCCTACTGCGCCGTCGGTTATGCCTGGCACAAAGATTGGAATGTTGTTTTTGGCTGCCCAATAAAGAATCGATGTCTCATTGCAGCAGCGTAAGCCGATTTCCCGTGAAAGTTCGCTGGTTGAAAGCTCATGTTTGCCTTCTTTGTACAAATCCTGAAGCAGCCCTTGGATTTTCTGCTCTATGATTATGCCGTAGCTGTCATTTGGGACAAGCACGTTTCCCAGGCGGTTTACTCCTTCTTGGTGCAGTTTAGAATCATTCATTATGAAGCTGCCTTTGTAGTAGTCTTTCCAGCAGCGCGCCACATCATGATCCAATGTCCCACAAGTCGTGATAATGACGTCGACAAGTTTGCGTTTAACAAGCTCTCTGATTACGCCGCGTGTGCCTGTGGCGACTAGGTTGGCTGTGAATGAGAGGAACTTTACGCAGCCTTTTGTGTTAATCATGGATTCCATTATGTTGACGCCTACAGCAAGCTTCCCGGCGGTGAAACCCCACGCTTTACCCATTTGGTTAACAAGCTCATCTACAGACATTTCTTCAGTAAAATCGTAATCTTTCACTGCTTCCTTATGCGCTTCCTTATGCATGACGCAATTCTCCTATATGCACTGGATAAATGAACGTTATAATAAATAGGTGTCGAAAACACGTGATGGCTATTCTGATAGGTAAGCGATGATTCTTTGGTAAATATCCTTGTCCATCGAGTCTTCGTAGCCAGCGTAAATGCTCGGGTTATCGTTAACTTCTACCACAACGTAATCGCCGTCAACCTCTTTGATGTCCACGCCATAGAGCCCTTTCCCAACAACACTGCACGCCTTCAATGCTACTTCCCTAAGTCTAGCTGGCAACTCTTGCTTCTTCATGCTTACAGTTCTGCCCCAAATAACGGTTGGTTTGCCTCGGAGTTTGGCGCCATGCTTCCATTTACCCTTAGGAATCATATACTTACACACGTACAATACATCGTTGTTTAGTACGCCGACTCTCCAGTCGAAAGATGTGGGCGTAAACTTTTGAATCGCTAAAACGTCAGATTTCTTAAAGAACCGTTTAGCAACATCTCTAAAGCTTGTTTCACAAGCAGCCTTCTCCACATAACGCGAGAAACTTGTGTAAGGCGCTTTTATGACAACCGGTTTTCCGAGTGCGTCGAATATGTCGCTGATTTTTTTATGGTGCAGTTCATCTTTGTTAAGGAAAATGGTCGGTATGTATGGCACATTATATTTCTCAAATAATGCGTATTGATGGATTTTGTTACCGCAAATAGTTATAGATTCAGGGTCATCAATAACTTTCAAGCCCAGTTCCCATGCTGTTTTAGACACAACGTATGCAGTATTCAAGGGGTCGGTTGTTGCCCTAATGAAGACAGCATCATATTTTGCGACGTCTGAAATGTCTTCACGGAACAGAAAATGAAATTCTTGCCCTTGGTTTTCTGCGGCTAACTTGAAGTTTTGAAGCGCGCCTTCCTCTCTGGGATCAGTAAAGTTATATTTCTCAACAAAGCAGGCGATTTTAGACACCGAAGGGTTCACCCTGCTCAGAAATGAGCGAGACCTCTTTTGAAATTATTTGCAAATCTTGTTCGGAAAGCTCCTTTCTGTTTACGGGTTGCAGTCCACAAAGATAAGCTTTGTCTAGTGTTTTTTGAATGTGGAGTTTGCAAAGTGGGATTTTGAAGGTTTTGTAAACTTTTTCTGCGATCTTTTGTAATTGAAGGTCTGTGTTGGTTGTTTTGCCGAAGAAGGTTTTGACGGCGAAGAGTTCGCCTTTGATGGGTTGGGCACAGACGGCGAATTTGTAGTTCATGCCTAGGCTTTTCATGGCGCGGTAGAGCGCGCTTTTGTTGTGGGCGACTTTGTAGCCGTCGTAAATGAAAGGATTTACTGCAAAGAGAATGACTGGGAAGCCGAGTTCGTTGGTTATTTTTTTAACGGAGTCTGTGACGAGGAAGGGTAAGGTGGGCACCCCAGCTTTGGCTGCTCTAAGAAGGAGAATCGGGGTCCTGCTTGAGTCAATAATGTTTTCGCATGATGGAATAACGCGGTTGCCGAGAATTTCAGCGTGCATCGAAACATAATAGCCTGTTTTGAGGTATCGGTATTCGTTGTTGATGTTGAGGGTGGCTTCTTTGATTTTGGAATCTAGAAACGTAGCGGGCTTCATTACTTGCGAATTAGTGGTTAGGTCGATATTTGAGACGACCAACACGGTCATGAGACACCAGGTTAATTAAAAGGCGTTATTACCGCAGTTATATTTAAGATTAACTATCATTATATTCGCATCCAGAATTAACGCTAAACAAAAAGAGGCATAGCCTACGTATAAACCGCTTGAAGTGCTTGGGCCAGAACATGAGTTTTCATTGGTAAACCAAGAACTAAAAGTTCTACCAGTCGCTGACAAAATCATAAAGGATTACTGTGGAAAAATCATTAACTTCGTGGAGTTGCCCGCCTTCACCTTTGGGAAAGAGATGCAACTTCACGTAATGGAAGTAAAAGCGAACTCTCCCTTCAAATCGCCTGCAGAATTTGAAGAGACAATGCAGAACGCTGTCTCAACCCTAAGCCAAATCGTGAACAAACAAGGTGCCCTGCTTCTTGGAACAGGCATGCATCCTCTGCTTAAGCTAGAAGACACTGCTATCTGGCCCCACTATCACAGAAAAATCTATCAGGAATACGCCAAGATCTTCAACCTAAACCAGCATGGCTGGCTAAACATACAAAGCTTCCACTTAAACCTCCCATATCAAAAAGAAGCCGACGGCATACAAACGCATAATTTGCTTGCTAACTTGTGCGCTTACCTTCCGGCAATCAGTGCTTCCTCGCCAATCTATGAAGGCAAAACCGGTCCAGATGTCGACAACCGACTGCAATTCTACAAGATAAATCAGAGAGAAATCTCATCCGTAGCGGGTGAGGTCATCCCTGAATATGCTGACTCGTTTAGCCAGTATAAGCATGGTGTTATTGGGAGGTATTCCGAGGATTTAGCTAAAGCTGGCGCAGGCAAAACCCTGCTGTCAAGGGAATGGGTTAATTCAAGAGGCGTAATTTTCCGCTTTGACCGCTCAGCCCTTGAAATCCGTGTGATGGATGAGCAGGAATGCGTTAAATCCGATGTGGCTTTGAGCTGTTTCATACGTGCCACCCTCAGAGGCTTAATTGCCTTAAAGGCTGAGCTTTTACCGCATGACCTGTTAGTCAAAGACTTCAACGCGGTAGTTAAGGAAGGGTTAAACGCTCAAGTCTCAAACCCTAACGGTAAAACAGCACGGCAAGTGTGCCAACGCTACTTTAACTTGGCTCATGAATATGCGGATGAAGACGAGAAAAGGTACCTGTGGATTATTAAGAAACGGCTAGAAAATGGCAGCCTATCTGAACTCTTACGGGACAGAGTCTTGAGGCGCGCGGAAAAAACCGATTTCCATCAAGCAGTCATAAACGTTTATTCAACGCTTATTAAGTGCCTCTCTGATAATGAACCATACTTCTAAAAAATGGTGCCACCTTAATGCCAAAAGACAACAATGGAGCAACTTATTCGTTTGATGTTTGTAGCCAATGCAAAATTATCTGCTGCCAAGACGCCAAACCGCCACTAAGCGAAAAACGAAAAAAAATAATAAAAGAATACCTGGAAAAGCAGAAGATTAACATTGAAAAACCATTCGCTAAAGAACACTATTCTTATCCCGCAGTTGACGAACTTGTTTTCTGCAGGCTTTTCAGCAAGGAAACAGGAAAATGCTCGGTACACCCAGTCAAGCCTGAAACATGCAGGGCTGGACCCGTAACATTTGACATTAACTTTTCCACCAAAAAAGTTGAATGGTTCCTAAAAAAACCTGAAATCTGCGCTTTCGCGGGCGTATTATACAGCAACAAAGTTGCCTTCAAGGACCATTTTGAGGTAGCTAAAAAGGAATTAACCCATCTTATCCGAGAATTAGATCCCGAAGATCTACGGGTAATCTTGAAGATTGAAGAACCACACGCCTTCAAAATCGGTGAGGACGACTTGCCTTCAGAAGTTGTAAGAAAACTTGGCTTGAAATAATCTCAAAGAAAGCCTGCATCCCTTAATTTTAACGCCAAACTCAGGTTTCCTTCAAAATGAATTTTACCCGTGAAAAAAGCTTTTGCTGTACTTAATTTTCCGTTTACAATGTGCATGAAATCGTTTTCTGCCATCTCCAACGTCAACGTGGGCGAAGGAGTGGTTCCTTCTCTAACCTGCACTTTTTGATCTTTTATAATGACCACCCAGTCGCCTCCTTTTGCACCAGTTAAGTTTAATTGAGCTACAACATCGATGCCCGCTGCTTTTTCAGGTTTGAATCTGACTGGTAACATTTTTTCGAAGAATTCCTTAGGAGTTTTAGCTTCCATCATTTTCAACTCATGTATCTCGTATTTTACAAGAGGTTAGGTTATTGAACCTTATTGAATGACTTATCTGAAGAGGTCTTTTTCTTTTGGTCTAGTGAGTTCGGTTGCTGAGGCGTTTTCAGTTGTTTGGTAATTGTACCCTCGGATAATGGCGGCTGGTACTCCTTCATTCGCTTGGCCAATCACAAGTTCCGCTGCAGAGGACAACTCGTCGGCGATGGCGGTTTGTTTTATTCGAAGAACATACCCAAACAGGTCTTTTTCGCCTCGTCTATCTCTAATAGGCTTGATTCCTGCGATGCCAACTGCCACGTTTATTTCCCCCATGCGGAAGGGTCTTCCATGCGTATCAGAAACGATTACTGCAACGTTGGCTCCTGTTAACCGTTTTATTTCTTGTCTTATGGTTTGTGCGGACGCGTTTGGGTTTTTTGGCAGTGGCACAACGTTTCTGTCGCCTGAAACGTTAGATCTGTCTACTCCGGCATTAGCACAAATTATTCCGCTTTTGGTTTCTGTTATGATGCTGTTTTGGCCTATTCGAACTATTTCTTTGGTTTCTTTGAGGATAACCTCAACTAATGCAGGGTCTTTGTTTGTTTGTTGCGCTATTTCTTTTGCTTTTTCTGAAGGTGTGATTTCGTCAAGGTTGATTATGTTTCCCTCGGCTTTTGAAACGGCTACGTGAGTGACAACGATTACGTCCTTATCTTGTATGGGTGTTTTCTGCTTTTTTGCAGCATTAACTATTAGTTCAGCTATATTGTTCCCTTTCTGTATTAACGGTAAACCTTCAACTGCAATTACTTTTACCGGTTCCATGCTTATGTCCTCATGAATAATAGGTGGCTACTTATGCACATTCACTTTAAAGTTTATCTGCATTTAAAGTCAAAAGCGGCGTGCAAGCCAGCTTTTTGAAAATATTTTACGACATGCTTTTTCAAGCCATCAAGTAATTTCTGTTCGTTTAGGAGTGAACCAAGGATAGATTATCCTAAATTAGTTGAGTTGGTTCCCGCTGAGAAGTTGGAACCATTATCTGATCAACTAATAATCTTTCGTTCTGCTTAAAAGAAAATGAGGCTGCCATCACCTTAAACGATAAAGCTTAAGCATCATGAAAAAACGAAAAAAGAATTAGAAAGAAACAAGATGAAAAGACAGTTAAGGATGCATTTTTGCATTGATTAGCTGTTTAGCTCCTGAACTTTTGGAGCTTTCGTAGCATCTCTTTGTCGCCTTCGGCGTCTCCGGCACAGGTTGCAATTATGCCGTCTACGAGGCCATTGAGCCTTGCTGCTTTTTCTTCAACCGTATCCATGGTTGCGGCGGTTGGCCACCCGATCATTTTAACTGTTTCTACGTTTTTGGCTGTTCCCACTAGGAAGTATGCGTAGATTGGCTTGTTTAGTTTCTTGCATTCTGCTGCTACTTGCTCTAGGATTGGGAAGGATTTGTCTTCTAGCCTCATGAAGTAGATAAAGTCCCATGGCTCTCTCACACGGGCAAGGGTTTCCTCTACAGATCGCCGTGCTGTCAGTAAACAGCCTAGCTTTAGGTTCTTAGTTTTCACCGTGTTACGTATGAAGTCTCGGGCTTCCTCAGAGGACGCCAACATTTTTATGGGCTCTCCGTACTTGGGTTTGTCGCCCATGGTAACTGCCAAACCGTCGAGACCTATAACGTCTGCAGCCAATGCTAAACCTCCTACTTCGACCGGTCCTTTGTAGTGCAGTATAAATATTGGTACAATTATTTTCTCAGGATATTTAGATTTGAGGACGCAACTTACAACTGTACCGCTTGGAGCTGGAAAACCAGCGGCGCTATCAGTAACGTTCCATCCATCAACTAGATCTTTGATTTCATCTGCAAGCTTTAAAAATTTGCGTGTGGGAACAAACTCATTTAGTATTTTCACAGAGATGTCATCTCGGCTAAAGCTTAACTAGGTTTGGATTAAAAAATCTTTTGCATACCCTGCTGTTTTGCTCTAAATAAATGAAGGCAAATTATTTTTGTGTTAACATAAATGTTGACTTTGAGCCTTTAAGGTGTACATCTAAAAATTTTTAGGCTACAACAAACAATTCAATAATACCAGTTTCGTTGTCCACGATGCAGCGTATCTGGCGGCTTGGACATGTTTGTTTACGCGGTTGTAGTCGTCAAGGGCTTAGGCACCTCAAAGAAGCGTCTTTCTTCAGTTCTAAGTCCGCAGGAACGTAGACAATTGACGCTGGCTATGCTGGAAGACGTTTTAAGTGCACTGCAGACCTCGACTGTTAACGAAATTGTCGTCGTCAGCAACGATTTTTCACTGAGGAATTTTACAAACAAATATCGTGCTACACACCTTGTCCAGAAAACCAGTGGTCTGAACCCCGCGGTCGAAGAGGCGACTGAATGGTGCATGCAGAATGGGGCAGAAGCCGTGCTCATACTGCCCGCCGACATCCCGCTGCTGTCTTCCATGGATGTGGACAAGATTGTTGAGTTGGGAAATTGTGAAGAGCAAACCGTTGTGTTGTCTCCTTCCTACGATGGTGGTACGAATGCTCTTTTCCAGAGTCCGCCAAACCTGATTCATGTGTGTTTTGGACCAAGAAGCTTCACGGAGCACATCAAAGAGGCACAAAGCAAAGGCGTCTGCGTGAGACTTCATTACTCAACAAGTGTGGCTGCGGACATCGATTCTGCCGAAGACCTGAGCAAGTTGCTCAAAACAGAAAGCAACACTGTGTGCCGGCGGGTTTTGGGCCAGTTCAACATGGAAAGTCGTGTAGGTGAAGTAGTTTCGCGGTCAAAACTGCCATAGAATTTGCGAAAGATGATGTAGTGCGGGACTGGAAAAAGTGTCTCACAAAATGTGAGGAAAAGGGGATTCCTAGGTTTTTCTGCGTTTTACTGTTTTGGCTGAGCTTGGGCGGCTGCGGCTGCATCGTGTTTTTTCTTCGATAGCTTAAGCAGTAGCCCCTTCGAGAAGGCTCCTTCCTCCAGCGGCTTTGATTCTAGGAATCCTGTTTTTTCGGCGTTTGTAAATAGTTCTTCGCCTTTTTCTGTGCGAATAATCGTAAACGTCCAGCCGTCAAGTCCCAGTCCGCCGACTGAGATGTCTGCGAGTTCGGAGCTGAAGTCTTCGCATACGCTGCAGCTTTTTCTGACATACTGTTTTATGTCTGCAAGGGGAATAGCTGTGGTTCCTGAAGGCGTAGTTACAAGCATTTTCCCTTTAATGTTCATTTTTGTAATGTCGTTCAGGTTGATGCCGAGTTTGCCTTTAATGTGGGTTTCCATGAGCCCTTCGTAATCAAAGCATTCCGAGCACATAAGCCCAACAAGATACTTGATTGGAGCGCTATACCTTTTAACGCCGTTCACCTGCATTTTTCTGACAGCCTGAATCTGGCATGGTGTGCCTACGAACGCAATTTGAGTCTTTTTCTGCTTAATCACTTCTGGCAAAGCAAGAAGCGCAGAGGAACACGAGTACTTTGTCCCTGCTGACTCAATAATTTTCTCAGGCGACGTGGCAAGAATCGGGACAGGAAGGAAGGGTCTTTCTTGGCTTTTCCCCGAAACAACGGCTCCATCGATTAGTCCGCTCTGTAAAGCAGCTACCAACATTGCGGTGGCGGCTCCCCCATCTTGACGAGCTTTCTGGATATCCGTCGGTTTTGCTTGAGCGATGGCTATTCGGCGGAAAACTCCGAATTCCTCTTCAGGTTTTCTTACCCTGCCGAAAACGAAGTCCTCGGCTTTTGCCATTGCCCAGTTGTATCGCGGGCAGGCTTGGGCGCATATGCCGCAGACCTTGCATTCTTTCACCACATTGGGTTTTCCCTTGGCAAGTTCAAGGCTGCCGAAGGGGCAGACGACGACACATGTGCCGCAGCTTGCGCATTTTCCGGTTTCAACAACTTCAGTTAACAAGGAGTTCTCAAAGCCAATCTTTTTGGAGCTCATAATGATAGCATATAGAATTGATTCTATTTAAATTTTAAACGTTTATCCCTTCAGCCGCTGATTTTTGCCTTCGACTTGTGTTGGCACAGCCTATCACTCAGTCTACTATATGAGCGAAATAGGCTCCAGGTATGCTTCTATCTTTGATAAGCGTAAAGTGAATGTTAGGGTTAGTTAGTGCATCTTGTAAGATCTGTCATTAGAAGGTATAGAGGTTGCCTACGCTGTTAAAGACAAAGGCATCTGGTAATGCATTAGCGATGGCAAACAATCCTCTCCAACCAGTGCAGTGCGATGGGACTATCCGCTTGGGATTTATCTGTTTCAGCTCTATGACCGTTTGCTCAATCTTGCTCTCATTTTCTTTTCCAGCCAAATGGAAACCGCCCAACACAGCGTATACATCTGTGACTCCGCTAATTTTCTGTATGTACCGTATTGTATTGATGATACCAGCATGAGCGCACCCAGAAACCACAACTAACCCTTTTCCCTTAACGTGAATGGCTATAGCACGATCATCCAAAATCCAAGGATCAGGCTTCCATGATTGATCTTCGAGGGCTTTATGTTGTATGATGTTGTATGTATCCTTTTTCAAAGCTTGTTTCCCGCGGGATTTCTCCTGTCACAAGTAGCATATCGTTAACGAATAGTTGAGGCTGCTTTGTGTTAATTAGCTGAGCAGTGCTCAGTTCTTCTTTTGTTGGGAATGCTGGGTAAACGTGAATTGCATCTTTGTTCGCTGTTCTTCTTGTCTTGAACATGTCTTCATGAACAATTACAGGTAAGTTATTTTTTCCAATTGCTTTCAAGACATATAGCAATCCACCGAAATGGTCATAATGTCCGTGAGACAAGACAATGCGCTCTATTTCGGCTAGGTTCAAGCCTAAGCGGTTTGCGTTTTCAATAACTCCATCAGGACTGCACCCTGTGTCAAACAGGATGCAAGTGGATTTTCCTTCATAAAAGAGGCGTACCAACATCGAAAATCCGTGTTCGGCTTCGGGCAGTTTGGAATGCGTTTGTGCCCATTCTTCGCCATAACGCGTCTTAGTCCATTGCTTGAAAGAGTGTGCGTCTTTCTGGTTGATGCTGGAGAGAAGGTCTATAGAGTTATCCACTAGGCTGATTATTTCAACGCCGTCGGCTTGCTTAAATTTTGCATATTTAAACCCAGCGTTCATACAGGCTTCCCTGCTATAGTGTGCCTTTATATTTGTTGGTTGTTGGGCAACCGACGCATTTTTGTTGTTCATATCGGATGCATGGGTTGCAGTCTACACTGCAAGGGGTGACTGGGGTTCCTTTGTGCGCCAAGTTTTCTCTTATTTGCAGGTAAGGCGAGAAATAGGTGTTGCTTATGGGGTAAAACTCTGACCTGCGTATTCCAGGGCCACTTCGCATTGAACATTTTTCCATCGATATGCTTTCAAGAGTTTCTGAGTTTTCTGCAAAAACTATGGCGATTAGGTTGTAACCGCCTACTGTTTTGAAGATTTGGATTACTCGGGGGCAGTCTTTGAATCTTTCGAGCAGGTTTTTCATTGCTTCAGCATTTTCCATTTCCAGCATTACGATTGCTGGGTGTAGTCCAAGCGCAGTTGGGTTTAGCAGAGCTGATACTTTGATTGTGCCCTTTTTTACTAGTTTTTCAAGCCTTTTCTTGGTTCCCATGCTTGTGAATCCTGTATTTTTGGCTAATTCTTGCAGTGTCGTTCTGCCGTCAGTTTGTAGTTGCGCTATTATTTTTCTATCAATTTCGTCCAAGTTAGCTCACGAGTTTATTTTATAAACGATATGTATTAATATTGTTTACGGAATAAACTTGCTTAGAGAAAAACAAACTGAGGGTTCAAGAACTTGGTTAAAAGGATTGTAATTCCAGTAGAGGATAAATTAGGTTTGGAAGGGCATGTTGCACAGCACTTCGGAAGAACGCCCTATTTTGCCGTGGTTGATCTTGATGAAAAAGGTCAAGTTCTAAGCGTTAAAACAGAGCCTAACACGGGAGAGCACATGGGTGGCACTGGTCATCCGCACGATAGCTTACTTGCGTTGAAGCCAGATGTTATAATAGCTTGTGGTATGGGTCCAGTAGGTCTGCGTAGTTTTCAGAATTCCGGCGTTACGGTGCTCAAAGCCGTTGATGCTACGGTTAAGGGAACGATTAATTCTTTCAAAGAAGGTAAGCTCACGGAACTTGCAGGCGGATGTGAACATGCGCATCATCACCATGAAGAATGATAGTCAATTTTATTTTATGAAAGTAAGAAAAAGGGTTAAGAGGTGAAAAAATGCCCAAAATCAAGGCTAAAGCAACTTGGGTTGAAAACGTCCGCTCAATAGTTGATAACCAAAGAACACATAGTGTAGTCTGCGATATGTCTACAACTGCAGGAGGAACAGACATGGGTCCAACAGCGCTGGAACTAAGTATGATGGCTCTAGCCGACTGCGGTGTCACAATCTTCGCTGATGTCTGCAAGAAAAGTAACATCCAGCCCAGCAAGGTCGAGGTAACCGTTGAAGCCGATAAGGCACCTGACTCGCCGGCTGTAACAGGCCTAACCATGAAAGTTAACGTTGTTTCAAAAGCCAGAAAAGAACTCGTAGAGGCCGCATGGAGACGCACAGAAGCAAACTGTCCTGTCCTGATTATCTTCAAAGACCCAACTCCAGTCAAAGTCGAATTCGAAAGCACAACCGAATAAACTAACCTGCACTGGGAAGCCTGCGAGAAGTCGCAGCCTCCTCGGTTATACGCCGTTAGTGCCTTTCTAATCAATTGTTTCTATAATTTTTTTGCTACCTCGCTTAAGGGTTGTACCGGTCTGATTTCTACTTTCATAGGACCAAAGAATTTGGCGATTTTTTCATCATCGGCTGCATCTATTGTGAAGAAGCCTTTGTGGTCTACTGATGTATCTGCGGGGCAGCTCATATAAGCTGCGACTAAATTGACGCCTGATTTTTTGATGTTTTCGTTGAAGAACAGGTGCTTAACCATGGCTTTACCTTCCATGCTCAACAGGGGACATTGAGCAGCAGGATGAGTATGAGTTGCTTCATATAACAACTAAATCCTCTCCTACATTTTTAAGACTTAAAAAACAGTTTTTGTTTGGTTTAGTACCATTATCTCTTTTGGCGTCCAGAGATTTAAAATTTCTCTAAAGGTTCAGGTTGAATTATTTTTTTCTGAAGAAATGTAAATTAATGTTTACTTAACTGTATTTGTATGTGTGAATTGAATGAAGGTAGCGGTTTCTGGTAAAGGTGGCGTCGGCAAAACCCTGATTGCAGGCGGCTTAGCCCGTGGTTTTGTGGAACGTGGGTTAAAAACTATTGCGATTGATGCAGATTCGTCTCCAAACCTCGGTTTAACTTTAGGCTTATCCACAGAGGAAACTCGCAAAATCGTTCCTATTTCAGAGAACAAAGCTCTTGTTGAATCTAAAACAAGCACGGGTTACTCGGGCGTTTACCGCTTACAATTCACCGTTGAAGACATAGTCCGCGATTACTCGGTTAGCACTCCGCTTGGCGTGAATTTGATTGTTATGGGGACGGTTCAGTCGATGGGTGCAGGATGCATGTGCGCGCCAAACGCTGTCATACGCGCTTTGCTTAGGCACCTAGTTGTGGAACGTGACGAGGTGGTTGTTTTGGATTTGGAGGCTGGCGTTGAGCATATTGGCAGAGGAACTGCCAGGCAAGTTGATGCATTACTTATTGTTGCAGATTCCAATCTAAAATCTTTGGAAATTGCCAAGCACATACATGATATGGCTAAAGCCGCTGGGATGCAGCAGCTCTATCTCGTGGGAAACAGGGTTATGAACGAGGTTCAGAGGGAAGCAATTAGCAGTTTTGCTGAAAAGAACGGTTTGTCCTTGCTGACTTTTGTGCCTTTTGACCAGAAAATTGTCGAAGCTGATATGGTTGGTGAAACGCCGCTTAAAAACAAGGAAATTGAAGCCGTTAAAACCATAGATGATATATGCGAGCTTTTGCTTAAGAAAACCGCATAACAGTTTGAGGTTTATAAAAATGAAAACTCTGGTAACGATTGGTCGTGGCGGGACAGGAAAATCCAGTTTCACTGCTCTAATGACTAAAGGCTTCATTGAGTCTGGGCAAGCGCCGTTGTTACTGGTTGATGCTGACCCTGACCAGAACCTTGCTGAAATGCTTGGAATAGACCTCAAAGAGGCTGGAAAATCAACCATTGCCGAGTTGCTTGTGAGCACGTTCATTGAGCAAGGAGGCACCACAGTCGGCGTTCCTCCAACGGAACGCATCGAAAGTAGGATTTGGGAAAATGGCTTGTTCGAAAGCAAAAATTTCGACTTTCTTGCAGTCGGCACTAAGTGGGTTGAAGGCTGCTATTGTATGCCGAACTCTGCATTAAAAGGCGCGTTAGAATCGTTAACTAAGAATTACAAGTATGTGCTTATTGACTCTCCAGCGGGGCTTGAAAACTTGAACAGGCGCATCGCGTCAAAGGTGAATGACGTTTTCGACATTCTTGACCACTCAAAGAAGAGCTTTGAACATGTCAAACGAGCGTACCGCATCGCCAAAGAAGTCAACATGGAATTTAACAATTTCTACCTCATCGGCGGCTACAGGTTTCCCGTTGAACTCGGCAGTAAAGCTGAGAGCGAATTGAAGTTTAAGTATGTGGGCAAAATCGTTGCTGACGAGCAGTTAGACGATTACGTTCTTAATGGGAAATCATTGCTTGACTTGCCTTCTGACAACGCCGCGTATCTTTCTGTTAAAGCGATAATGAGGGCAACGGGTTACATACAGCAATAAAATTGAAGGTCGGGCTGATTATGATTGATGTAGCCCGAGAGGCTTCATGCTTCATTTTCTCCCTGCGAGGACATCGCCAACTCGAGGGAAAGCAGGACGAGGACCAAATGTGGAACAAGTTCTGCCAGTGGGGCATACGTCACGGCAATAACTACATGTCGAGCAGAGGCCTGCCTTTTCTGGGAAAAGTGCAATGCATCGGTATATTCCTCTACCAGTGAATCCTATAGCGCTTTCCCAATTTGCTTCAATACAACGACGTACACATAGTCCGCAAAGGATGCATTTTGTTGGGGACAATGGCGCCTTTGACCTGAATCGAGATAAATCCGCGTTATATTCGCTGGCCAACGCCCTCATTTTGCCACTGACATCTTCTCCCGCGGATGTGGCAGCTAATTCTAATATGGTCTTTCTTATTTTAACGATTTTGGGAGATCTGGTTTTTACCTTTAACCCCTCCTCCGCTGGATAGCAACATGAAGCTACCACTTGAGCCCTTCCTCTTTTTTCGATTTCTACACTGCAAAATCGACAGGCACCGTAGGGTTCCAGTCCTTCATACCAGCACAGGGTTGGGATTTCCATACCTGCATGCTGCGCTGCCTCTAAAATGGTTATTCCTTCCTCTGCCTTAACCTCTTTATCATCAATCTGTAAAGTAATGACTTTCTTCATTCTAGTTCTCTCCTTTCAATTTTCGAATTGGTTTCATTCCTTCTGGTGGAGGTGGAATGGGCTCTCCCGAAAGCTTTTTCACCGCATGGAAATTGCAAATTTCATAGCATGTCCCACATTTTATGCATTTTTCTTGATTAATCCAATGAACCTGATCCTTGTCGCCTTGAATAGCTCCTGCTGGGCATTCCTTTAAGCAAAGGAGGCAAGCTTGACATTTCTCTGGATTTATGTAAAAATCTATCAGAGCTTTGCAAACGTTAGCTGGGCAACGTTTCTCTATTATGTGCTGCTCCCATTCGTCTCTGAAATACTTCAGAGATGTGAGGACAGGATTTGCTGCGGTTCTGCCCAATGCGCAGAGTAAAGTCTCCCTCATTGTTTCAGCTATCTCTTCAGTTGTCTGTATGTCCTCACTTTTCCCTTTGCCAGCGCAGATATCGCTTAGAATGCTGGAGAGCACTCTCAACCCTTCACGACAGGGGATACATTTTCCGCAGGATTCCTCGAGGAGGAAATCGACAAAATATCTAGCCACGTCTACCATGCAGGTGTCTTCGTCCATGACTACCATGCCTCCAGAGCCCATCATTGAGCCAACTTTTACAAGTTCATCGTAGTCTACTGGAATATCGAGGAGCTGCTCTGGGATGAAGCCTCCAGACGGCCCTCCGATCTGAACAGCTTTAAACTTCTTGCCGTCTCTAATGCCTCCACCTATCTTAAAGATTAAATCCCGAAGAGTTATTCCCATAGGCACCTCAACTAAACCTGTGTTATTAACTTTCCCAACGAGGGAGAAGATCATAGTTCCGCTGTTGCCTTGGGTTCCTATGCTCCTAAACCACTCAGCGCCTTTAAGGACTATTAGAGGGACGCTAGCCCACGTCTTAACGTTGTTGAGGAGGCTAGGCTTATCCCAAAGGCCTTTAACCGCTGTGTGAACGTATTTGGGTCTGGGTTCACCAACCTTCCCCTCGATTGCTGTCATAAGAGCGCTAGATTCTCCTGAGACAAAAGCTCCTGCACCCTTGTGAACCTTAACCTTGAGGCTTAGACTTGAGCCAATAATGTCTTTGCCGAGCAACCCGTACTCTTCAGCCTGCCTTATAGCTGTGGATATGTTTTCTACAGCTATAGGATACTCTTCCCTAACGTAAACAAAGCCTTCATTGGCTCCAATGGCATACGCGCCTATTATGAGACCTTCAAGCACACTATGAGGATTGCCTTCCATCAAAGATCTATCCATAAAGGCTCCTGGGTCGCCTTCGTCACAGTTGACGATGACATACTTAGGCTCGCCAGGTGCGTTCCGCGTGGTTTCCCACTTTAACCCCGTTAGGAATCCTCCTCCACCCCTTCCCCGCAGTTTTGACTTTTTAACTTCCTCAACCACCTGTTCAGGTGTCATTTCGAAGAGGACTTTGGCAAGGGCGCTGTATCCCCCTAGAGCAATGTAATCTTCGATATTCTTTGGGTCTATTTTCGCGTTATTTTCCAGAAGCAATCTACGCTGGTATTTGTAGAAGGGTATGTCCTCAAGCTTCTGCACTCCTTTGCCCGTGGCTGGGTCTTTGTATAGCAACCGTTCCACAACTTTCTTTTCAAGAATGCTTTTAGAAACAATTTCCGGGGCATCTTCAGGCTTAACCTTAAAATAACAGATTTCCTCTGGATAGATCGTTACCCTTGGTCCCTGCTCACAGAAACCCAAGCATCCTGTTTCCTTAATTTCCACTTGATCTTTTAGTCCTTGCTTCTCCAGTTCGGCTATGAAAGCTTCCTTAACCTTCGAAGCGTCAAGCGCAACACAGCCTGTGCTAACACAAACCGAGACGCTGGATTTACTCGGTTTTCTCTTGGACTTGATTTCTTCGCGAAGCTTTTCGAGGTCTTTAGGTGATCGTATACATTTAATGGTTCCCATGTTTATTCACCTGCTATGTGTATTTAGATAGAATTCTTTTTACGGCGAGCAGCTTTAAGTTTCCATAGTATTCGCCGTCAATAGTCATCATTGGGCCGAGAGCGCAACCGCCTAAACAGTAAACTGTTTCAAGACTGAATCTGCCGTCTGTGGTGACTTCACCCGTATCTATGCCGAGAATGCTCTGCAACTTCTCAAGGATTGTTGGCGCACCTCTCACTTTACAGGAAGTTCCCGTGCAAACCCTTATTAGATGTCTCCCTCGAGGACTGAGAGAGAAGGCTTTGTAAAAAGTTGCGACTTGGTATACTTGATTGATAGGTATTCCCAGCTGTGTGCTTACTTCTAATAGCATTTCCATCGGAAGCCAGCCGAAATTCTTTTGCAATCTCAAAAGGATTTGAATTAACATGCTTTTGTCGTATTGGTAGTCCTCTATTGTCTTATTCACTATTCCAGCAATACCACGTAATTTTACAGGTTGCTCTTTTAATGAGAATTTGCTTTTCAACTCCATATCCAACCCTTTTCGACGTAACATTTGAGCTTTTTCTTCAGGGATCCTAACCTTGTAACGGCATGTAGGGCAGGTGGCATAATGCTCGTTCTCGCCTTGGTAATCCCATTTATAGTCACAATGTTGACATATGAGCAATACCATTTTACTACCTACCTACCTAGGTAGGTAGGCATCTATAAGTGCTATAAGAGCTTTGCGATTTAGAGCGCTGCACGAGAAACGGCTGGGCACATTGACGAACGGATTTTTATTTCGGACGCGAACTTTGAAGTTTAAGTATTTGAGCAAGATGGCTGCTGATGAGCAACTGGACGAGTACGTTCTTAATGGGCAGTCATTGCTTGACTTGCCATCCGATAACAAGGCGTATGTTTCAGTGAAAGCTATAATGAAAAGCTTGGGCTACTTGTAGGCACAAGTGTTTTTACACAATTTTTCGGAAACCTTCCATATTTATAGCTTCTCCCTGACTTTTGCCTTTAAATCTGGAAAGGTTTAAAAAGATTGTAATGGAGTTTATAGCTAAACCTTTACAGAGGTTTCTTAATTTGACGACTAAAAACGTTAATATAAAAATTGATGAAATGAAGACCAATACTGGTTTCATTAAAAATCTTGAGTTATCTATAGGCAAAGTTACCACTGACAACTGGACTGAACCTATGGGTCCAACCCCCATGCCATCACTAACTGCCCTGAGAGACTGGGACATGAAACTCCTCACCAAGTACAAGCCCTTTTACATGCCTGATTGCGACCTCTGCTGTCTCTGCACTTATGGAAAATGTGATTTGACAGCTGGTAAACGTGGCGCTTGCGGCTTAGACATCGCTGCCCAATCATCTCGTATAGTGCTTTTGGCTTGTAGTATTGGAGCGGCAACTCACACAGGTCACGCCCGTCATGTTGTTGATCACTTGATCGAGAAATATGGTCGAAAGCATCCTATTGATGTAGGTGGCTTAAACGTTAAGGTCGAAGCTCCAGTCACAAGACTTGTCACTGGAATAAAACCTGAAACTCTTGGCGATCTAGAGGAAGTTTTGGAATACTGCGAAATGCAGATTACTCATTTACTCTCAGTTGCGCATACAGGCCAGGAAGGAAACAATTTGGACTTTGAATCAAAGGCTTTTCATGCTGGTAGAATTGACCAAGTAGGCATGGAAGTCGCGGATATAGCTCAAATCTCAACACTAAACTTCCCGAAAGCTGATCCTGAAGCACCACTCATCAAAATGGGTATTGGATCTGTCGACACATCAAAACCAGTCATCATGTGCATCGGTCACAACGTCGTGCCCTCAGTTGGAATTATCGATTACATGAAAGAAAGCAAGCTTGATGACAAAATGGAAGTCGTGGGATTATGTTGTACTGCCTTCGACAATACAAGATATTACAACCGAGCAAAAATCGTCGGTCCAATCTCATGGCAACTACGCTTTATACGTGGAGGATTCGCAGATGTAGTCGTCCTTGACGAGCAATGTGTCCGAACAGATGCTTTTGATGAAGCACGCAAAGTTCGCGCTCCGGTCATCGCCGCGTCAGAGAAGAACTGTATGGGCTTTAAGAACCGCACAAACGACCCGGCAGACGAAATCGTCGCTGACCTTGTAAGCGGCAAAGTACTTGGTGTACTCATTCTTGACCCTGAAAAAGTCGGCGAAGTAGCAGTCAAAGTTGCAAAGCAAATAGCGCCTATACGCAAGAAAATGAATAACCTGCCCACAATCGACGAAATAAAATCTCTTGCCAAAACATGCAGACAATGCAACCTTTGCCAGAGAAGTTGCCCGCAAGACCTCCAAATCCCAGCAGCACTCAAAGCTGCAGCTGAAGGCAATCTTGCACCACTAACCGACCTATATGAAGAATGCATTGGATGTGGACGCTGCGAAGAAGCATGCCCCGTCAAACTGCAAATACACAGCTTCATAGTCAAAGCCGGCGAAAAATTCATGTTAGAAGAATCTAACTTGTGCCGTGCAGGCAGAGGCGCTGTCCAAGATGTGGAAATACGCAATGTCGGCAGCCCAATCGTACTCGGAGAAATCCCCGGCATACTTGCAGTTGTAGGGTGCGCTAATTACCCGCACGGCGGCAAAGATGTCTATGACATATGCAGAGAATTTGCCAGCCGACGCTTCATCGTTGTCACATCAGGATGCTCGGCCATGTCCGCGGGAAGCTACAAAAACGAAGAAGGCAAAACATTATACGAGGAATTCTCAGGCGGATTTGAGGCTGGAGGAGTACTTAACGTCGGTTCATGTGTTGCAAATGCGCATATTGCAGGCGCCGCCATCAAAGTCGCTAACATCTTTGCAAAGAGGAACTTGCGAGGTAACTACGAGGAAATAGCTGATTATATCCATAACCGTGTAGGCGCAGTCGGCTTAGCTTGGGGTGCATACTCGCAGAAAGCGGCGTCAATTGCTTCTGGCTTCTGGAGTTTAGGCGTTCCAGTACTCGTCGGTCCACACGGCAGCAAATACCGGCGTATGCTCCTTGGTAGAGAGGACAAGCCTGAAGATTGGGAAGTTTACGATGCACGCACAGGCAACAAAGTAAACGTCGGACCGTCTCCCGAACACTTGTTTCAAACAGTTGAAACACCACAAGAAGCAATGGTTTCAATCGCAAAACTATGCATTAGACCAAACGACACTTGGAAAGGTCGCAGCATAAAACTAAGCCACTACGTTGACCTACACAAACGACACTACGGATGCATGCCGCTGGACTTACACTTGTTCGTGCGAACAATGGCTGATGTGCCAATGACAATGAAAGATGAATTTACCAAGATACTGGAAGCACACGATTGGAAGGAAACAGTAATTCCTGACCCGACATTGCTTCCAAGAATGATCCGTAAAATGAAGGAGTGATAAGACATGTCATGTGAACCTTGGCAATGTGCAGAAATAGCCGCAACAAAGAAAGCAAACCCCATACAGAAACCTGAGATAGTAGTAGCAATGATAAAGAAAGCATCACGTCCCATCCTCATTGTAGGTAGCAATGCTACTGAACGCTGGATGGAAGGCAAACAACTAATCGAGTACCTGATTGACTTCGCTAAAGCATCAAAAGTCCCAGTTGTAGCCACAGCCCACATGGTCGGCGAATTCATAAAACGCGGTTACCAACCAGCAGGCTTCATGTCCGCAATGGACATTGGTAACAGGCTTGTAGATCCAGAGTGGCAAGGAATCGACGGTAAAGGACACCCTGATTTAGTATTACTCATCGGGCTGCCATATTATATGGAGGCATTAATCTTGTCAGGTCTCAAGCACTTTGCTCCAGACCTCAAGACTATGACTCTGGACAACATGTATCATGCACACGCAAGCTGGTCTTTCCCAAACGCAACCCTTGAGGAATGGGCTGCAAATCTCAAAGTCATAACTTCAAAATTTGAAGGAGGACAATAAAAAAATGTCAATGTTTAAAGATATACCTGTTGATGTTGGCGTAATCTACGAAGGCGAACGCATTAGAAGAAACGACATGCAAGTAGAACTTGGTGGACCAAATGTTAAAGAAAAGTTTGAACTAGCAAAAGTAAAACCAATGGACGAAATAGAAGACGGCAAAATCACCATAATAGGCCCAGACATAAAAGACCTCAAAGAAGGCGGCGCATATCCACTCGGCATTCTCGTTGAAGCTGCAGGTGCAACTCTTGATCAAGGACTCGAAGGCGTCATCGAAAGACGCATTCACGGCTACCTAAACTACATTGAAGGCTTCATGCACCTAAACCAACGCTATGACATCTGGATACGCCTGGGCAAAAAATCATTCCAAAAAGGCTTAAACAGTTTTGAACCAATCGGAAAAGTACTCTACCGCCTATTCAAAAGTGAACTCCCCATAATCGAGAAAGTGCAAATAACCTTCATAACAGATCCAGCTAAATTGTCAGAACTCTACTCGAATGCAATGCAAGATTACGAATCACGCGACGCCAAAGCAAGAGGCCTCAAAGACGAAGACGTCGACAAATTTTACGGTTGCACCCTGTGCCAATCGTTTGCTCCAACCCATGTTTGCATCATCACCCCGCAAAGATATTCTAACTGCGGAGCCATCAGCTGGTTTGACGGAAAAGCCTCAGCAAACATTGATCCTAAAGGACCAGTATTCGCAATAGACAGAGGCCAATTATTGAATGCTGAAAAGGGCGAGTTTAGCGGCGTTAACGAAATGGCTAAAAAACACACTATGGGCGAAGTGAACCAAGTCTGGCTATACACAGCGTTCGATCACCCACACACTTCATGCGGATGCTTCGAGGCAGTAGCATTCTACATTCCAGAAGTAGACGGCTTTGGCGTAGTAAACAGAAGCTTCAAAGGCGTAACAGTAAACGGTTTACCATTCTCAACAATCGCTGACTCCACCGCTGGCGGACGACAAATAGACGGCTTCCACGGAATGTCAATTGAATACATGCGTAGCAAGAAGTTCCTATCTGCAGACGGTGGATGGAACCGCATAGTTTGGCTTCCAAAAGAAGTTAAAGAACGAGTAAAAGACTTCATACCCCAAGACATCGTTGACAAAATTGCCACTGAAGAAAACGCAACAAGCGTCGACGTATTGAAAGCATTCCTAAAGGACAAAAATCACCCAGTAGTCGCAAGATGGACAGCCGAAGAAGCACCAGCAGCAGAAGCAGAAGCCTTAGAGGTTAAAGAAGAAGCAGCAGGTACAATGATGCCGGTTGCCACAGCAGCGTCGTTGCCAATAATGGCTGGCGGATTCAAAATCATTCTCAAAGACGCAAAAATCTACGCTAAAACAGTCATAATCCAAGTTGTAAAGAGCGAAAAAACTGAGAAGCGGTGACCCAATTGCCTCAAGACAGCGCCAAGAAAAAAGACGATGAAGGATTAAAACTCAGCAGTGACCTATTGGAAGCGCTTGCAAAATTCCAGCAGATCGAGCTGCAAGATTTCGAAATGGACGTCAAGGAACTGGAAATAATCTTTGAGCCGGGAATGGCTGGGCAAATGATGCCCAAGATAAAGCTTCCAGGCTTAGCAGGCGGGAAACCCACTGCCATGTTGCAGGCAGCTTTTGTACCTCCAGTTGAAACCTATGCAAACAAGATCACTGAAGTAAGACTTGGGGCAACCAGAAGCGAAGGCGGAACACGCGGAAAATCACTCATAGTAGGCGGCGAGACTTCGCCTGCATTCTACAATTTTGAGCGACCAACCACTCACAAACCAGTAATCACTCTTGACGTTTTCGACATGGAAGTTCCACTAAGCAAAGCAGTCAAAATGCACGTCAAAGACGTTGTCGGTGACCCAGCGGCATGGGCAAAACTTGCAGTGGACAAGTTCGGTGCAGATATGGTTACAATTCACCTAATCAGCATTGATCCGCTACTCAAAGATGCTACACCAAAAGACGCGGTGAAAACAGTTGAAAAAGTTCTGCAAGCCGTTGACGTTCCGCTAGTTATCGGCGGTTGCGGTGACCCAGTTAAAGACGCAGACGTTTTCGAGGCAATCTGCGAGGCTTTCCCAGGCGAACGTTTCCTCATTAGCTCAATAACAAGGGATATGGATGTTGAGCGCTGTGCAAAGTACGTTAAAAAGAACGGGCATGCCGCGCTATCCTTCACTCCTATGGACTTGAATTTGGCACGGGAACTTAACAGGCGACTATACGACTTCTTGGGAAGAGAAGACATTGTCATGGACTTAACCACTGCCGCGTTAGGCTACGGCTTAGATTACGCATTCACTAACATGGAGCGTGCAAGGCTCGGTGGATTAATGGGTGACGTTGAATTAGCTCACCCAATGTCTTCAGGAACAACTAATGCTTGGGCGGCACGTGAGGCTTGGCTCAAAATGTCTGCTGAATGGGAACCACGCGAGCTCCGAGGTCCACTTTGGGAAGTAACAACAGCCTTAACACTTTTGCTTGCTGGTGTTGACTTATTCATGATGATGCACCCCGCTGCCGTAAAAACACTAAAAGACGTTACAAACTATCTAACAAGCGGCAAGAAAGCAGATGCTTCCAAATTTGCTGATTGGGTCAGCGTAAAGGCTTAAGGGAGTTTGAATGGGATGAGCGAAAAAAAGAAAGCTGGATTAAAAGAATTAAGCCCCATAGACGTTTACAAGCTTCTTCCAAAAATTAACTGTAAAGAATGCGGTCAAGACAACTGCATGGCTTTTGCCACAAAAATTGTCAACCGCGAAGTAAACATTGACCAGTGCCCACCGCTGTTAAAGAAAGAAAACGAGAAAGCCTACAACCAACTGAAAGAACTTCTGAAGCCAGCAGTCAAAGAAGTCACCGTGGGCGTAGGAGACAAAGCTATGAAACTAGGCGGCAAACTAGTCATGTACCGTCATGAATTCACCTATAATAACCCGACAGCCATCGCAATCGACGTAACCGACGAAATGACCGCGCAGGAAGTTGAAAGCCGAATAAAACGCATAGAAAACTATAGCTTCGAATACATCGGCTACACGCTAAAGCTGGACATGATTGCTGTCCGCTCAACATCAGGCGACGCTGAAAAATTTAAAGCCACCGTGAAAAAAGTCGTTGAAACAACCAAACTACCCATGATTCTGTGCGCATTAAACTCGAATGTTCTTGAAGCAGGATTAATTGCGGCGCCAAAAGCACGACCACTACTTTATGCGGCTAACAAAGAAAACTGGAAAGACATGGCGGAACTCGCCTTAATGTACAGTTGCCCACTGGTGGTTTCTGCACCAAACGACCTAAACACGCTGGTTTCGCTCGCTAAAACATTGATGGCTTATGGTGTAACTGACTTGGTTTTAGACCCAGGTACATTCGCGAATGAAGGATTACCAGATACTATTAACAACTTTACGATGCTACGCAGAGCAGCAGCTAAAGGCGGAGAAGAGCTTGCTGGCTTCCCATTGATGGGTGTTCCAATGGTTGCTTGGCTGGGCAAGGGCGAAACAGCTGAAGACCTCCTAAAATGGCGTGAAGCATACTTAGCCGCAATGCTCATTGTACGGTACGCTGACGTACTTATAATGCACGGCGCTGACGGATGGTCACTGCTGCCGATTACGGTGCTAAGACAAAACATTTACACTGACCCACGCAAACCAGTCGCGGTTGCTCCAGGACTCAAAGTGTTCGGGACTCCAGACGAAAACTCTCCAGTGTTCTTTACATCCAACTTTGCCTTAACATACTACACAGTCGCTTCAGACATAGAAAACAGCAAACTAAACGCGTATCTCATTGTTGTTGACACTGAGGGCTTAGCAATCGACAGCGGAGTCGCAGGACGAAAACTAACCGCTGAAGGCGTAGCCGACGCCATAAAAGCTTCAGGCGTAGAAAGCAAAGTTAAACACAGAACAATAATTATCCCTGGCAAAGCATCACGCATAAGCGGCGAAATCGAAGAACTCAGCGGCTGGAAAGTTCAAGTTGGACCACGCGACAGCAGCGAGATACCCAAGTATCTCATTGAGAAATGGCAACCCTAACAACTCTTTCTTTTCTTTTATCTTTTAATCTTTTTAAAGCCCTTTAATGTCTAATAGCTTGCTCGGATAATGTTAATTCTTTTGCCATAACCTCATAAAGCGGTTTTGCACTTTTTACTATGACCATTATAGAATACTGTTAAGAGTTTGGTTATCCCTTACATTCTCGGTAGTTGCCGCTAAGTTCATTTTCCGACAAATCTGATTTAATCGCCTTTCGTAAGTTCTGAGAAGGGTATGGACAAATGATATGACCAAGACCGCTTGTAATGAAAGGTTCATGTTTTAACGCGCTTTTTATTGGTGCACATAATAGGTAATTCTCACAAATGCCTGTTTCCTCGCCTGTTTTTTGTGAGAAGGAACCACAGGTATGTACGGTCATGACTTTTAGACAACTATCGACATTGTTATGCTTCTGGCAAAGGATGCTACTTTCTGTTTTTTCACCGCAAATAAGACATTTCATAAACCTTCAACCTTACCACCTATTATAATTTGGTTAAAAATTTAAGACTTGCCCTTGGCATAAATTTGCTTGCCAAACGGTTTTAAGTTTCACCGTTTGGATACTGTTAAGTCTTTTGTCATGACCCCGAAAAGCGGTTTTTAGCTTTTTACTACCTTAGCCTTTTGCTAGAACTATTACTTCGTTTAAAATTTTATATTGTAAACCCCGTATACTAATTAACCCATTGGAGGGCAGAACGATTGGTACGTTACGACAATACTAAGCAATTGATTCCAAAGTCTATACCCATTGATAAAATAGTCTTAAGCAAAAACAATGTAAGAAAAACCTTAGATGATTTCTTAGCAATAGATGAGCTTGCTAAGAGCATTAAAGAAAATGGGCTTTTACAACCAGTAGTTGTTTTCCATGATGAAGGGCAGGAAACATATGAACTAATTATTGGACAGCGGAGATATCAAGCTTGCAAGAGCATAGGCTTGAAAACAATTCCTGCAATCATTAGAAAGCCTATGAATAGTATAGATGCTATTGCATTATCGTTTATAGAGAATATACATAGAAAAGAATTGGGTTATAAAGACAAAACAGAAGTGGCTTTAGCTTTACTCAATGAACTTGGAACAATTCAATCAGTAGCCGACAAACTCAATGTATCGGATACTGCTGTTAGAAACTACCTAGGCTACAACGCGGTTCCTGACCCAATTAAAAAGATGGTTGAAGAGGGAAAACTTTCAAGAATTGTAGCGGTCAGGATAGCTAAAAATAACCCAGTTACCGAAAAGGCAGTTGCAATTGCTGAAAAAATAAAAGAAATACCGCAAAGAAAATTACGAAAACAAATTCTCCAAACAAATACAGCATACCCAGACTACAGCGTAGAACAGGTTGTCAAAGAAGCACCAGATATCAAGTTTAAACGAGTCACCATAGATTTAACAAGCGCTGCTGCTGAAGCTTTGAAAATGGCAAGCGTAAAATACGAAATGGAACCTGAAGAAATCGCATTAAACGCGCTCCTAGATTACTTAACAAATGAAGGATTTTACGGAAAGAAGTGAGCACAAAAATGGATGAAGAAAGTGCTCTAGCCGTTATTTATTCTAATACTAAAAGACATAAACGGTCACTAGATTTACTCACCATTGCGGAAAATTTTGCCTATCTGAAAAAGCTTTATGGAACTCAAGAAGCGGTTGCCCAAAAAACGGACCTTTCGAGAGAGATGGTTCGAGAATTTCTTCAAATACTGACCTTACCTGATTTTGTACAACAATTGATAAAGACTAGAAGAATTGACAGCATAGACGTAGCTTATAGACTGTCAAAAATTAGAGACATTAATACTCTTGAAAACTCAACATCCCAACTTCTAAACTTACCAGCACACGACATTCGAGATATTATACAAGCAACAAGGGAAAACATTGGATTATCAGTCGATAGCGCTAGGGAGATTATTCTAAAAACTAAACCGACTAACCTTCACTTATTCATTCTTGATTTTAGCGAAATGGATTACAAGAAATTGAATATTGTTGCTAAAAATAATCAGTGCTCCCCTGCTGAAATAATTAAAAAAATAACCGAAGACTGGCTAAAGAGCACAAAAGGAGAGAAGAAGTAAACGTGAGTGCATGCCAAACTATTCGGAAAAACATTAAGGATGTTGACAGCTTTATTGCTAGTTTTCGCCATGAAGAGCAAAGTGCTAGGGTTGAACTTCTCTTTTCTAAAGCGTTAAGTTACATGTTTCATTTGCCATTTTATACATTTCCAACCAATAATCCCTACGTACAACACAAGGTTGTTTGGTATGGCGAGAAAGAAATGTGTCCCATAGGCGCTCCAGCTAATTATCCTGATGCCATTGTTTACGCTAGGCATTTTGATGTTTTAATGGAAGTAACACGTAATACTGGAACAAGGCAATGGGACAGAGAGTATGCTCGTACAGTAAGGCATTTCCAAGATTACATAAAAAAGTGGAAGAAAGAAAGAGATTCGGTTTTCTTATTGTTAATTGTTAATGACATAAACAGGGATACTTTTACTTCGGTACAAGCAAAGAACAGGGAAGGCTATAACATACTGCCGATAACTTTTCAGAATTTTGAAAGGATACTTGAGGTTTGTGACCTTGCTGTTGGATTAAGGCATTTTGATTTGAGGATTTTATTTAGCAGACTAATAAGAAATCTAATTGATTCCCAAAGTTTGACAGCTTACAACAAGTGTGCAAAAAGGTCTGTTTTAGATTGGAGAGTTACTCTTTTAGACCGTTATCGGCTTGCATATGTCGCCGTTAAAGGCTACCAAGTATTTGTAACGGAGAACAGGCAACACTTAGGCGCTTCAGAGATTGCCACTGAAATCTATACAGAAAGAGACGTTAAAAACTATTTCAAAATATTAGGTAAAACGCCTCAAAAAGAGGATGTTATAGACGGCATGTTAACATTTGGTTTTGCAAGTGACGCAGGATTGCCACAAACGGATATGATTCTTTCTCTTGTAAGCCCTCTTGAAATACGAGAAAGAATTAAGGAAATCATGGAAACGATTGATTAGAAGATAGAATAATTAAATTAAACATTCGCTACTGCACAAACGTTTGACATGAACTTCTGGGATAGGCTCGTTTGCTTCAAGCTTCTCTTGTAAACCCCTTAAGGTAAACTTCATTAAGCGTTGTTTTGGAAAATGCTTAGAGTTCTCTTCTAACAGCATTGCTTTTATAAAAAGGTCTTTATGCTGTTCAAATAGCTCTGTCCACCTAGATAGAGAATTGAAAGGGCAGAAAAAGCAACCGCTTCTAACAGGCATTGAGAAGTCATAATCGCTTGCTAAAATTATGTCAACGCAATCTTGGCGTGAAAACTTTTTGTCTATTAAGGGAAAAGTATTAGTAACATATTCGACGCCACTTTCACGCTTTCTGTCTCTTTCTTCATAGGCTATACCTAAATATTGGTTGACATGGGCTTCTAAAGAACGATAATGAGAATAGATTGGCGTAATTTTAAAGTCTCTTGTAGACCAACGCCAAAGTTGTGAAGGTATCACCTTTCTGCTCATACACTTATCGTATAAGGTTTTCCCACTTTTCGACCTAACGATTGTTAGAAGTATCCCATATCTCGACAGGTAAGTATCAACGTTTTTTAGATGTGTGTAAGTTTCGGGTATCTCGCCACCTGTGTCTGCAAAAACGACTTCATCTAGCGGAAAACCATTATCAACTAAATAAATGAGCAAAGCGGTTGAATTTAAACCAGCACCAAAGCTGAGTACATACTTTTCATCGGTTGTTGTATTGCTGTTATTGTGTTTAGGTTCCAAGCAAGAGTTCTCCTGCAATTCTCCTGCATAAACCCTTTATTGTTCGTTCCCAATAAAAGTTTTGCGATTGCATTTTTACACTACAAGGAAAAGGTTGATGCCACTTGGGTAATAGAAGAAAATTATTTGCGATATTATAAAAAGGGATAGTAGCACTATAAAGGCGATTGGAAGACAATATACAAGCTTGCGCATTTCAATCCCTTTCAGCTCCTTAGGATAAAATTCTGGAGTTTGAGTATCCTTCGAGAGGTTGTTGGCCTGATTCTTGTAATATTCGATGTATTGACTGCTTCTTTGCTGAATTAGAAGCCACACAATGCTCAGAAAGACTCCTGCGCTTGATATCATAATTTTATAAAAAGTTAGTTGGGTTAAGTTGCTTACGGGGTTTTGACTATACGCTAAAGTCAAGAGGCTTAGTACAACCAAAAAGTAACTGTTGCGACTCCAATTGAGTGTTGCTTCGCTTTCCTGTCTACTCTTTATTAACTCTAAAGATTTCATGTTAGTTGAGTTTGCGCTGTCTTGCTGGTTTGACATGCTAAAACATATCAACTTCTTTTGCTTATTTGATTTTCGATAGATATGAGGCGCTTCCAAGTTTTATAATGACTTGCCAAAGAAAACAGGCGAGAGTTTGTACATAGAAAAAGCACTATTTCATGTTGAAAGTGCGGGCATTAATTCTATGTTGAACTATGTTGAATCATATTTGGAGTCGAGGGGTGTGCACAATTTTAAATCTAGAGAGCGCCTTCTTGTCATCATGGAAGCCTGTGAACTCGTCAGGCTAATCGTCAACAAAACAGTCATTCCAGCAGAACCCAAAAGACGCGGAAACCCAGGCTACGGACAACTCA
>Ga0208687_1000183_pt1 | contig 62030 bp, 63 predicted proteins | sample June2015DPH_6_10_FD_184695 | JGI IMG/M metagenome (GOLD analysis project Ga0208687, IMG submission 184695) | Peatland microbial communities from SPRUCE experiment site at the Marcell Experimental Forest, Minnesota, USA - June2015DPH_6_100... | ecosystem: Environmental > Terrestrial > Soil >...
ATCTCTCCGCATTATCGATTTTCGCCCCCAGACCAAGTATTATCTGGGGCACATCCCGGGCGCCATCCATCTCTGGCGGCCCGAAACCGAAAACCGGCGCCAGTCCTTTCCGGGCCAGCCGCCCGCGGCCAAGCAACTGGAGGCCCTTCTGGGCCGCCTCGGGGTCGGCAGCCAGGACACCCTCATCATCTACTCGGACCAATGCGACCAGACCCGTCTGTGGTGGCTCCTGGCCTACTACGGTTTGCCCCTCAAACGGATGAGGTTGTTGGACGGCGGCTTTGAGGCCTGGAAGGCCAAAGACTTTCCCACCCAGCTCACTTCGCCCCGGTTCAAGCCGGTATCTTTCCGGTTCCCGCCAGAGTCCGGGGTCAGTACCCTGCTGGCCACCCTGGAGCAGGTCAAGGGAGCTCGAGGGGGGCCCAACAAGGTCATCTTGGACGCGCGGCCCCATTCCTTCTTCTCGGGAGAGGGGACCAAAGAAGGCGCGGCCCGGCCCGGACGTATCCCCGGCGCGGTGTCGGTCTCCTGGGAGCAGAACCGGGTGGCCTCGGGGCCTTTTAAAGGCTATTGGAAGAGCCCCGGGGAACTTCGGGAGCTTTATGCCTCCCAGGGGGTGACCCCGGATAAAGACATTTACATTTACACCCACCGCGACCTCTGCGCCACTTTCAGCCTGGTAAGCCTCTATCTGGCGGGCTATCCCCTGGAGAAGCTGCACCTCTACGCCGGCTCCTGGATCGAATGGAGCCGCAGCCAGGAGCCGGCGGAGACCGACCGGGGTCTTCCTTGAGCCCGGAGCCGGCAGGTCGGCGCAGCCAGGTTTTTTTGGCAATATTCCATAATTCAGTTCAGGAGGATTCCATGCGGTTTCCAAGGGGTTCCTTGGTTACTCCATCGTGCCCCCGTTTGGTTGATCCTTAATTCTGACAAGCAGCGGGGGCCGGTAGCAACCGGTCCCACGCGCTTCTTATCCGCTATGTACATGCATCCGATTTTTCTGGGGATGGACCCATACCTGATCCGGCTTTACCGGCTCACGGGATACGCGCCGGCCGACTTAATCATCGGCACCTTTGCCCTGGCCCTGATGGCCGTGATCCTCGGTGAGTGCACCATCTCCTTCGCTTACCTGCTTGCCAGGAAACGCATTGAGCGGGTCACCGCTGAGGCGGTCAAATATCAGAATCTGTCCATCGATGCCTTGACTGCTGGAAATAAGGAGGCTTACCGGGCCACCAACCGGCTGGCCAACGACGCCTTTGGGCATTCGTTTTTCATGCAGATCGCCCTGTCCGCGGCGTTTTTGTGGCCCATCTGCTTCGCCCTGGCCTGGATGTCCTACCGCTTTGCGGACCTGGAGTTCCCCGTACCCTACCTTCATTTCTCCTTGGGATACATCGCGGTGTTCCTGTTCCTCTTGGTAGCGGCTTACTTTGTCTTTAAGCCGGTGAAGTACAGGATTCCCTATTTCCGCCGCATCCAAGCGATGTTGGACGCCTCCAGCCGTGCGGCTAAGGAAATGAAAAGTTTTGCCGATCTGCTGGCTCCAGGCGCCGAAGGAAAGCCATGAACAGAGGGCGGGGTTCTATCTGCCTCCCTTAAACCTTTTTTATAAAGACACCCTTAAGGAGAATAAGTATGGGACTGAAAGAATCCATGGCCGCGATTGCCGCGAAAGGCAAGGACAACCTTACCTTTACGGACGTGGCCGACACTTACATTTACTATATCCGGGTGGATTTTGATCCGGTGGGCATCAAATTCTGCGCGGATGAGGCCGAAATCTCCAAGTACAAAGTCAACGCCAAAGCCAAGGCCAAACTGACCTATTGCCAACACCTGGCCATGGCCCGGGGCGGGCATAAGGCCATGTTCATGCCCGCCAACATGCTGTTGTGCGAAAACGCCCAGCCGGTGTTTGGCTTCCGGGAGTTGGACAAGGAAAAAGACACCAAGAGGCACATGAAATACCTACGCAACGAGGAACTGTCCTGGCAGGCGCCCCAGGGTAAAGCAAAACTCCCCCTGGGCAAGTGCTATGGCATCTATACCGCGCCCCTGGCCATGTTTGATGAGTCGGGAGTCGTGCCGGATATCGTCTTTTTTATGCTGCTGCCGTATCAGGCTTACCACGTCCTCAACGACTATATGGCCGCTACCGGCCGCAGCAACCTCACTTTCAATCACACCCCTAATTCGGCGGTGTGCTCGGGTTCAGTGTGGGCCTTTAACCACAATAGCGCCAATATGACCACCATGTGCGCCGGCAGCAAGACTTCCGGCAAAACCGATATGTCCATGGTGAATCTTTTTATTCCCGGCGCCCAGATCAAGGATAGCGCCGCCCAATTGCTGAAGCGGGTTACCGAAATGGGGGGGCCTTCCGTCCTGGGCAAAGGCGGCGAACCGTGGCCGAGCATGGATGTCTGTAAGGGTTGCCCGTTGTTTAAGTACGAAGCGGTATGAGCCAACCCGTGGTTGCGCCATAAGTCATCGCCGCGGGCAAGCAGGCCGCCCTGGGTGGGGTTATAATTAACTTAGAGTCGACCCTGGCTGGAGGAGCGGCGCAACGCCGGCCCTCCTGAGGTCGACTGCTTATTATGAAGATTACCGCGCCACACCGAAGAGGAGGACGCCAATGAAGCGCAGCAAGAGATGGGGCATGTTCCTGGCGGTGCTGCTGGCCGTCTCCCTTTCTCTCCCCGCGGCCTGGGGACAACTGAGAACCCGATCGGGGGCCTTGACCGGGATCTTAAAGAATAGCATCCAGCACCCCAAGAAATTGGAAGAGCTGATCTTCCAGCTCACCAATGAAGTTCGCCGCAAGAACGGCCTGCCCGCCCTGGAGCCGGATGAGGCACTGTCGGAGGTGGCTCGGAAATACAGCGACGATTTGCTGAGGGGCAACTTCTTCAGCCATAAAAACCTCGAAGGCAAGGGTCCCCAAGAGCGTATGGATGAGGAACAACCGGCGAGACAGGGGTACGCGTATCGCGTGGGCGAGAATATTGCGGCTTACTCTAAGCTCGATTATTCTGACATTCAGATTATGGCTCGGATGATCATGGATGGCTGGATGACTTCCCCGGGCCATCGGCAGAATATTCTCCACCCTCGGTATACCCATTTGGGGGTGGGGGTGTCGCTCCAGGGAGACCAGATGCGGGTCACCCAGGAATTTGCCAGAAGGATTGCCCTGAAATAGATCAGGCAGCCACTTATTACGCGGCGATTATTTGGACACGGCGGAGAAAGGCAGAGGAAATGAGAGCTAAAACGAGAAGAGATCAAACCCGGGAATTGACCCTTTGCCTGGCGGACGCTCCGCTGGGGCGAATTATTCTTGCCTTTACCCCAAAGGGGTTGGCAGCCCTGGAGTTTGCCGAAGAGCCTGGCGAAATGCCCCTGGGGCCCTCCTCCCCTCCAGACTCCATGGATCCCGTGATCGGGAGGGTGGTCAAGGAACTTTACGGCTTTTTTGCGGGAGCGTCTACGGATTTTCGAGACCTGCCCCTGGACCTTCAGGGCACGCCCTTCCAACTCAGGGTCTGGCAGGAATTGCGGCGCATTCCCTGGGGCGACACCATCTCTTACCGGGAATTGGCTCGACGGGCGGGCTCCCCCAAAGCTTTCCGGGCCGTGGGCCAGGCCAATGCTTGCAACCCCATCCCCATCATCATCCCCTGCCACCGGGTCATCTCCGCGGACGGCGGACTCGGCGGCTTCAGCTCCGGCCTGTGGCGCAAACGCTGGCTCCTGGACCACGAAGGCGCGAGGTAAAAACGGTTTTAGGTAAAAATAGTGGAGCGGGCCCGCCCAGTCAGGATTTTTTCAACAGGATTTTTCAACCGAAAACCGAAAACGGCCTCTAAGGTTGGCAAACGCGGCAAGGGCTGTAGCCCTGCCGATAGGCTTCCATTAAAGCATCGAAGCGCACCCGGTCCGCCGTGTGGCCTTTGGCAGCCAGGGGGCAGCCGGGGCGGTGCACGAGCAGGTTATTCCGGTTGCCCAGGTAATAGTCCTCGTCCTGAGGCGGTAATGGTTGCCGCCAGAGACCGCATCCGGCCGCCATGGCCTCCTGCTGGGCCGTCACCAGGGTCTCCCGGTGGCTCACATTGGGAGGATGGAGGTGGACCCGGGCCAGGCCCTGGCGCACCAGCGCGGCGTTGACCATGACTCCGTCGGGCAACGAAAGATAGGCGAGCAGGCGTCCGTAAAGGCCATAGCGCTCCCGCTCATATTCCAGGCGCACCGTTTTCCCCAGGACCAGTTCGGCTAAATAGTCCCTGGCCCGGTGCGCCAGGAACTGCGCCGGGCGGCCGTCCCGCTCCATTTCCGGGGCGTCGACCCCCGCCAACCGCACCCGGGCGCCGCCTGCCAGCACCGCGCTGTCGCCGGAGACCACCCGGACTACCTGGGCTTGCCGGGGTGGCCCCTCCCTTTGGCCGCAGCCTGACGGCAGCCAAGCCAGCAAGGCCAGGATCACCAGGCCGAGGCCACCTTCACGCGGAAGAGCGCGCCAACCTTTCCGAAGAACCGTCATAAGGTCTCACGCCAAGACGCCAGGACCCAAAGGCAAATAAATGTGGAACAGCCGGCCGCGGTTGTTCTTGATGGGTTGTTAATCGCAGTGGCTGGCGCGCAGTGCGCACCCTACGCCTTGACCCGGCCCAGCACCCGGTAACCCTCTTTCTCGAGCTTCTCGGCGAAATAGGGGATGGTCTGTTTAAGTCCCTGCTCCAGGGAAATCGTGGGTTGCCAGCCCAATAATTCCCTGGCCCTGGAAATGTCCGGGCGGCGCCGCCCCGGGTCGTCGGGCGGCAGAGGCCGATGGCTGATGGCCGAGGGGCTATTCGTCAGGGACCTGACCTTGGTGGCCAGCTCCAGGATGGTAAATTCATCAGGGTTGCCCAGATTCACCGGATCATGCACCCCCGCTTGGTTCATCAGGCGCACCAGGGCCTCCACCAGGTCGGAGACATAGCAAAAGGAGCGGGTCTGTTGGCCCTGGCCATAGATGGTGATCTCGCCGCCGGTGAGGGCCTGGACGATGAAATTGCTTACTACCCGGCCGTCATTAATGGCCATCCGGGGACCGAAGGTGTTGAAAATGCGGGCGATGCGGATATCTACCGCATTCTGGCGGTGATAATCCAGCATCAGGGTTTCTGCCACCCTTTTGCCTTCGTCGTAGCAGCTCCGCACTCCGATACAGTTGACGTTGCCCCAATATTCTTCTTTTTGGGGATGGACCTGGGGATCACCGTAAATCTCGGAGGTGGAGGCCAACAGGATGCGGGCCTTGACCCGCTTGGCCAGCCCCAGCATGTTGAGGGTCCCCAGGACATTGGTCTTGATAGTCTTCACCGGGTTGTATTGGTAGTGCACCGGCGAGGCGGGGCAGGCCAGGTGATAGACCTGGTCCACCTCCAGCATGATGGAGGTGACCACGTCGTGGCGAATCAGCTCCAGGCGGGGATGGTCCCTCAGGTGGTCCAGGTTCGTCTTGGAGCCGGTGAAGTAATTGTCCAGACAAAGGACTTCATGGTCCTGGCCAAGGAGCCGCTCCACCAAATGGGAGCCGATGAATCCTGCCCCGCCGGTTACCAGTACGCGGGCCATAGGCGCCGTTCTCCTTCCCTCGATTCGTTGCCCCCCATTGTAACTCCCCCGGACCGTCAGGTAAATTCCAGATTGACAGCTCGCCCCCTTTAATTGAGAATATACGGGTGCAGGACGATGCCGCTGATCCTTATCCAGTGTGGGAGGAAACTATGGTTAGGCGCAAGGAACCGGCTACCTTTCCAGGGTTGCGGCCCTGGGGAAAATTCTTCATGTTCCTGGCGATGGCGCTGCTGATGGCTGCCTGTTCCCCGGGGCCCAAATCCGGGGAGGATTTGCGCGGCGAGATTCAGGATCTCAAAAAGGAAATCAATTCCATGCAGGAGAAGTTGGACAAATTGCAGGCCGGCCAGCAGACCATGCTGGCTCTCCTGCAGAAACCGCTTCAGCTGCCGCAAGTCGAGCAGCCGTTTCAGCAGCAGCCGCCGCCGCAGGCGCTGACGGTCAGCCAGCTGCTGGCCAAAAAGGACCAGTACCTGGGCAGCCGGGTAACGGTGAAGGGCAAGGCGGGACCGGTGATTATGCACCATAAGTCCTTGCTCCTGGTGGCCCCGGAAGGGATGGTGGAGGTCCTCCTGGGCAGCCTCCCAGATGAAAAAACGGTGGTCCGCCTCACCTCCACCCCCCTGGAAAAGCCGCTAACCGTCACCGGGATTGTGGGCCTGCCGCCCCAGAAGACCAGCGCCAAGCTGCAAATCACCGCCGAGGCCGTGGATTTCTGAGGGGGAATGAGCCTCCGGTGTCGGCCTGGCGCACCTTAAGCCGGCGCCTGTGAGCGGAAGAATCCGGTTACCCCTGGCGGCAGCGCCCCTTGGGCATGGAGGATGGACCTGCCATCCAGGTTTTGCGGCGCTGGCCTTGCAAAAAATCCCCCCAAAAGCCTCCGGGAATATTTAAATCGGCTTATTCACCAGCAGCCAATAGAAGCCCATCTCGGCCACGGTCTTGGCGAAGGCCTCGAACTCCAGCGGCTTGACCACGTAGCTGTTCACCCCCAGCCGATAGCACTCCTGGATATCCCGGTCTTCGTGGGACGAGGTCAGGATCACCACCGGAATGGACCTGGTGCGCTCCTCCTGCTTCAGCCTCTGGAGCACCTCCAGACCGCTCACCTTGGGAAGTTTCAGGTCCAGTAGGATCACCTTCAGGCGATTGGTCTGCCCGTCGAAAGAGCCGGTGTTGAAGATAAAATCCAGGGCCTCGGCGCCGTCTTTGACCACCTGCACCTTATTGGCCAGATTGTGTTTCTTCAAGGCCCGCAGGGTGAGTTCCACGTCGTGGGGGTTGTCCTCCACCAGCAGGATCTCCACATCTTTATAATTCATGGCGCTTTCTCGATGGCGCCAGATTTTCCCAATCCGGCACAGGTCTTGTCCTTGTCCTTTAAGGATTTTTTAAATCAGCCAGGGTAAACAGCGCCTCGACCTGGGGGACGGCCGCGGCCACCGCCTCCCGGCCCCCTTCCTGCCGGTCCACCAGGATCAGGACCTTGACCACCTGGAGGCCGAAGTCCCGGGCCGCGGCAATGGCCTTGAGGGTGGAGGCCCCGGTGGTGATGACGTCTTCCAGGATCACCACCCGGTCTCCGGGCTGGACGTCACCCACCAGTAGTCCGCCGGCGCCGTGCTCCTTGGCCTGTTTGCGCACCGAGAAGGCGTTGAGGGGCCGGCCCTTGAGAAAGCTGGTGAGGGCGACGGCATGGGCGATGGGGTCCGCCCCGAGGGTGAGGCCGCCCACCGCCTCCACCTGAAGGCTCCGGAGCATCTCCCCAAAAATCTCGCCGATGAGGAAGAGTCCCTGAGCATTGTGGGTTGTAGGCCGGCAGTCGATGTAATAGGGACTCTCCCGCCCCGACGCCAGTCTAAAGGGTTGCTGGGGACGGTAGTGGAAGGATTTTTGCTTGAGGAGCTGCCGCAATCTTTCCCTGCGGGAGTCTATCTCGCCTTCCCGGCTGCTCATAATTATCCCGTCCCCCGGCCCGGCTTAACAAATCGGCCCGATTCCCATCTAATTAAGCAAATCCGCTCTTCCGACCTTGGAGTTCCGCCGGAAAGCGCCACCGCCTCTTCAGCACGGCAAGACAGAGCTGAAGGGCCTGAAGGGGGAAACGATGGCCCTGGGAATCTTGATCTATTGGACTTCCCTCTGTTACCTCTACCTCAACTTGCTCGCCTGGTGGGCTAAAGGCTGAATAAGGCGCCAGGCTAAAGACCCCGGAAACCCGGGCCATTACCTGAGGGAGCGTTGCCCTTACCCGGATTACTGGGACCACCGCTCACCCCCCAACCATGAGCTGCAGGAGGAATGAATGAAAGCCCTGGCTGGCAGAATCGGGATGTGGATGTTCGTGGTTTTCGGCCTCATCTGCCTGGTGAACCTGCTGCAGAAGAATTTCGTCTACTGGTGATCCCCCAATTCCTTGAGCTTGAAATATTCGTTCAGGGTGCTTTTAGTGGAACGGAAGGGAATCTTGTCCCAGGGAATCTCGCCGTCGGAAAAGACCCCGATATCCAGGACTTCTTCCCCCGGGGCCATTTCCCCTTCGAGATATTCGGTCAGATAGGCGACCACCACGGTGCTGCTGTCCTTGTAAGAGTAAACCCCCAGGAGCCGGTCCACCCGCACCTTTAAGTTGGCCTCCTCCTCAACCTCACGCATTACCGCTTCCTCCAATAACTCCCCCACATCCATGAAGCCGCCGGGCAACACCCAGAGGCCGTAACCCGGGTTCACGGCGCGGCGCGTCATGACCACCCCGCCATCCTTGGGGACCACGGCAATGACCGCCACCTGGGGGTCCACATAAAGGACGTAGTTGCATTCGAGGCATACCAGCCGCTCCGGGCCTCCGGACTTAATGATGCGCCTTTCCAAAGGCCCGCCGCACTGGGGGCAGTACTTGTAGGTGTCGGGTGATTTAAAAGCCACTTTTGTTGCCTTTTTCTAATTAGAGATTAATCAGAATGTTAAATGAGCCTCACTAAACGAGCCTTCTGGTCCGGTTTTCCACGGCAAAGCAGCGGGACGACCCGGCGGGGCCCCTCTACTAAATGCAACCACGGTTGACTCCCTCTGCCCCGTGCGGCCTTGCTTTGCCTGGATCACCTCGCCGTTTGACTCATCAACACCAGAAACCATGCTGAGGGGCGTGGGGCAAAAGGTCAGGGCAAATACCAAAATGGTGATGAAGCCCAGGAGGCGGCGGCGTCCATCCAGGGGCAACCAATAGTGGTGCGGCAGGGGATGGCGCCATCCCAGGAAGCTAAGCAGCACGGCCCATACCAGCCAACCATACCAGAAAATTAGCCCGCACGCCAGCAATAGCCCAAGAAAGCTCAAGGAAATTTGGCGATGGTATTCCGGGAACAGGGCATAGCTGACATGGCCGCCGTCCAGTTGGCCCACCGGGATCAGGTTTAGGGAGGTGACCAACATGCCGAGCCAACCGGCAAAGGCCACCGGATGTAAGACGACCTGCGCCTCCGGCGGCAAGGGGCCGAAGGCTATCCAGCTCAGGAACTGATATAACAGGGGCTCCCCCAAGGCCAACATTTCGTGGCCGCTTTTCATCACCGTGATGCTGGAGAGTTTTAGGCCCACCAGGGTCACCGGGATGGAGACCGCCACTCCGATCAACGGCCCGGCGCAACCCACGTCCAACAAGGCCCGCTTGTCCTGAATGGGGGAACGGATGCGGATGAAGGCCCCAAAAGTGCCGATGATGAATGGGATGGGCGGAGCCGGGATGAAGTAGGGTAGGGTCACCGCCAGCTGATGGCGCCGGGACACCAGATAGTGTCCCATTTCGTGGGTCCCCAGGATCAGCAGCAGGGTGAAGGAAAACGGCACGCCCCGGTAAAGGAGCCCGGGGTCGGTGAAGGGGTCCACCCCTTGCTGAATGGCCCCGGCGATGATGGTCGTAGCTACGGTGGCCAAAAACAATCCCAGGGGCAGGGCCAGCCGCCGTCGGCTTAGCGGCCAATTCGTCAAGGGGCTTGCCGGGCCGGGCCCTTCTCCCTTCGATTCCGGCGTCTTGGGGGACCAGGGGGTGGCGTCCGGGGTCATTTCAGTCCCACCACTTGTCTTAAGGCCGCCATCTCCGGCGGCGTCAGCAAGCGATACCTTGCCCGGGCCAGCCGTCCCAGGCGCAAAGGGCCGAAGGCGATACGCTTCAGCTTCAATACCGGATGCCCGACTTTTTCCATGAGGCGCTTCACCAGATGATGGCGGCCCTCCCATACCGTAAGCTCCAAAACGGTCTTGTCCTCCTGCCGTTTAATAACCTGCACCGCGGCGGCCACCTGTCTGCCGTCGATCGAAACGCCCGAGATCAACTCCGCCAGAGCGCGGCGCTCCACCTGTCCGGTTACCGTCAGCCGGTAGCTGCGGGGCACCTGGTGGCTCGGGTGGGTCAGCCGGTGGGCCAATTCCCCGTCGCTGCTGAGGAGCAGCAAGCCGGTGGCGTCATAATCGAGACGGCCCACCGGATAGAGGCGGCCCCGGAGATTTTCCGGCAGCAACTCCATCACCAGCCGCCGCCCCTGGGGATCCCGCCGGGTGCAGAGATAGCCGTACGGCTTGTGCAGCACCACGGTCAGCGGAGGAGCTTCCGCCGAGACCGGGCGGTCGTCCAGACGCACCACCTCCCGGGCCGGGTCCACCCTGGTACCCATCTCCGTAACCACCCGGCCGTTGACGCTGACCCGGCCGGCCCGGATTAACTCCTCCGCCGCTCGCCGAGAAGCCACCCCGGCCCGGGAAAGGAATTTTTGCAGACGCTCTTGTGGCATATGGAAGGGGAAGGCAAAAGTAAAAAGGCAAAACGAAAATTATAGCTCTTTTTTGCCTTTTGCCTTTTTCCTTTTACCTTTGGAGGCGTCCCCCGGCCCTCCCCTCAACTTCTGGGGCTGAGAGCGAGGCTCAAGCCTAAAGTTAAAATTCCAGGTTGAAGCCAATCGCCTCCCGCACTTCGGCCATGGTTTGTTTGGCCTGTTCCCGGGCCCGTTTATTTCCCTGTTGCAGGATGTCCCGGACTTCATCCGGGTGGGCCTCGAAGTGGCGCCGCCGCTCCTGCAGGGGAGCCATATTCTCCAGCAAGGCCTCGGCCAGCAGCTTTTTACAATCCACGCACCCAAGGGCCGCGCCGCGGCACTCCTGAATAATTTCGGCGAGCCGTTCCTTGGGCAGATTGAGGCGATGAAAGGGGAAGGCCAGGCAGCGGTCCGGCTCCCCGGGATCCCGCCGGAAGGGGCGCTGGGTATCGGTAATCATCTGGCGCACCTTCCGGGCCATCACCTCCGGGGGGTCGCTCAGATAGATGCAGTTGTCATAACTCTTGCTCATCTTGCGGCCGTCGGTGCCGGTGAGTTTGGGAATCTCGGTGAGCAGGGCCTCCGGCTCCGGGAAGATGGGGCGATAGAGGTGGTTGAAACGCCGGGCGATCTCCCGGGTCATCTCCACATGGGGCACCTGGTCCACCCCCACCGGCACCCCCTCGGCCTTGTACATCAGGATGTCGGCGGCCTGGAGCACCGGGTAGCCCAAAAACCCGTAGGTAGTCAGGTCTTTGTGGGCCAGTTCCTGGATCTGGTCCTTGAAGGTGGGGTTGCGCTCCAGCCAGGGCACCGGGGTAAACATGCCGAAGATGAGATAGAGCTCGGCGTGCTCCGGAATGGCCGACTGCACGAAGAGGGTGGATTTCTCCGGGTTGAGCCCGGCGCTCAGCCAATCGATGAGCATCTCCGGGATGAAGCCGCTGATGGCCTGGGGGGCCTCGTATTCCGTAGTGATGGCGTGCCAGTCGGCCACGAAATAATAGCAGCGGTAATGCTCCTGGAGCTTGAGCCAATTGAACAGGGCGCCGTAGTAATTCCCCAGGTGCAGCCTGCCGGTGGGGCGCATGCCGCTAAGGATGCGCCTCTTTGGTGAGCCGGAGGATTGTTGTTTTGAACCGGTTATCTCTGCCAATGCCATTAGTAATCCTGTTTAATTCGGAAATTTTCCGCTTGTCCCAAGTTTGCCTTGGGGGTGCCCTTGTTCGCCTTACCATGGCGCCATTGGCGAATCTCGAAGGCAGCCAGCCTGGATGCTAATCCTTTTGGAGCGATTCCAGGTAAGAGCTTAGTGAACTGACATCGCGGCCCGGCTCAACTTCATCCCCGGACCGGAGATCGTGGATGGCCACCCGTACGGGTTCCTCCATGGTGCTGGGAAAGCTCTCTCCGCTAGCGTCGTTGACGGTAATATAGGCACGCTTGCCTCGATATTTTATCCATTTCGTATACGATGCTTTCCCGGCGCAACTGGCCGAGAGATTGAAACCATGGCTTTTCATTATATCTTCGAGGCTCATCGTTTATTACCCTGCCAGATGGCGGGATTTTCCCATCGACTCTGCCGCGGTTAGCACCCGCGCCATATCGGGGTTCTCTTCTCCAGAAAGGCCTTCACCCCTTCCTCCGCATCCATGGTGCAGCAAAGAGCCGCAAAACGGTCGCTCAGCATGTTCAGGGCCTGGCCGTAAGGAACATCTTGCATCCCATAAATTCCGGCCTTGCCGGCCTGCAAGGCCAGGGGGCTTTTGCTGGCCAATTTTTTGGCCAGGTCCATGGTGGCTTCCTCCAGTTTATCATGGGGTACCACCTTGTTGACCAGTCCCAATCTTTGAGCCTCGGACGCGGTGATCATATCTCCGGTAAGCACCAACTCCAGGGCCTTTTTGCGGCCGACATTGCGGACCAACGGCGCCGCCGGACCCAGGCAGATGAGGCCGACATTGATGGCGGTGGTCCCGAATTTGGCGTCCTCCGCGGCCACCGTCAGGTCACAGGCAAAAGACAGGCCGGCGCCATTGGCCAGGGCATACCCCTTGACCGAGGCGATGACCGGCTTTTTCATCCTGGCGATGGTGTGATTGTGTTCATCCATCAACCGAATGAACTCGCGGTATTCATTCTTGGTTTTCCCCTTAAATTCCTCCAGGGAAATCCCGGTGGAGAAATGTTTGCCATTGGCGTCGATCACCACTACCCGTATGCCGGGGTCTTCCTCCATTTCCCAGAGGGCGGCATTTAGCTCCCGGGCAAAGGGAACGTTGAAGGTGTTCATTGCCTGCGGGCGATTTAGGGTAATGATGCCGATTTGCTCCTGCCGGTCCACCAAAATGTTGGAATATTCCATAATCCTCTCTCCTTTATCTTCAAAGAGAAATCAGGGTTCAGCTCTTCGCTGCGCTTTTCTCAAACTATCGCGAGAAAAATCTAGTCGGAAATGCTGCCAGCGGGTGGGATCTCGGGAAATGATTAATCCGACCATACGGTTATTTTCCCTCAAAATAAGTGGTTTGGGAAGATATCCGTGTGGTTTAGTTTCCTCGTGGGAGCTTTAGAAGAATATTCTTCATAGATACGCTTCAACAAATTTCTGAAGTTCCTCCAGCAGCAGCGCCGGCTCCCGCTGAGTGTCCAAACGCAGCAGCGGCCGGTCCTCGGGCCCCAGGGGGTCAAAATCCCTGGCCTGGGCCTCGACCAGCTCCACCCGGCCGTTGGAAACCGCCTGGGGGTCGGTGAGCCTGATCCCCAGGCGCCGGCGGGCCTCCTGCGGGGGGCAGGCGCAATAAACGAAGACCACTGGTGCCCGGTGCTCCCGGGCCAGTTGCCGCACCCGCTCCCGGTCCCCGGCCCGCTTAAAGGAGCCGTCCAGGATGACGCCACCCCCCGCGGCCAGGTGCGCCGCGGCCAGGCGGCGCATCTCCCCGTAGGTCCGGGCCGAGAAATCCTCGGCGTAAATCCCCTGACCAAAGGCCAATTTGGCCCGGGCGCCGGGGGCTAGCCCCGCCAGGGCCTTGCGCACCCGATCGCTCTCGATGACCGGCCATTCCAGGGCCTGGCCCAGGGCCCGGGCCAGGGTAGTCTTCCCGGCGCCCATCAGGCCGAAGATCACCACTAGGCAACCCACCGCGCCCCTTCCTCAGCGTACTCTCCGGCCAACCGGAAATAGGCCCTGGCCAGCTGCCGGGCCTGGGTCCTGGCTTCCGGGGCCAGTTCCGGGTCCTGGGCGGTGAAGGCGGTGATCTTGCCCCGCACGCAAGCCCGGTAGCACTTGTAAAAATCGAGCATCAGCAAGAGCTCCGGGTCTGCGGCGGCCCGGGCCAGATGTTCCACAAAGTGGCGGCTCAACTCGCGGAAGCCGTGAAAATCCAGGTCCATGGCCAGGAAATCGACATCCGCCGCCACATCACCATATCTGAATCGGGGATTAAATTCAATGCAATCGAAGATATATACCTGATCGGCCAGGCAAATGTTCCTCATGTGCAGGTCGCCGTGGCAGTCCCGGATGCGGCCTTCCCGGATGCGCCGTAAAAACAGGGCCCGGTGCTGCTTCAGGAAAGCGCCGGCAAAATTCCGGATGCGGTCAAACAGCTTCCGGGAAATCACAGAGCCCACCAGATTCTCAATGCGGGAGAAATTTTCCTGGTGGTTATAGGCGATGATGGCCGGCTCCCCGAACTTGTTGATCCTGGGGCCGGTGGCCGCCTGGGCGTAAAAGGGCGCCAGCCGGGCGCTGATGCGGTCCAGGTGTTCCTGCCGCAGCTCCCCCCGGTCCGCAACCTCGTCCATCATGCGCTCCTGGGGCAGGCGCACCATCTTCAGGGCGTAATCCAGGGGCTGGCCCCGGCCGCCCAGGCGCACCTTTGACAAACAACCCCGGGGAGAGGTGATGGGCAGGACCTCCAGGTAGATCTCCGGGCAGAGACGGCGGTTCAGGAGAAGCTCTTCGTGCAAATAATGGTGGCGCCGGCGCAGGGTGGTAAAGTTCAGAAACCCCAGATCCACCGGCTTCTTAACCTTGTAGGCGAAGCGGTCGGTGAGGAAGACATAGGAGATGTGGGTCTGGACCAGCAGCACCTGAGAGGTGGGCTCCGGGTAGGCCGCCGGCTCCATTAAGGCCGCCACCAGGTTCATGTTCTCAAGATAATCATGGAACCGGCGGCGGCCAGGGGATCGTCTGGTTGGAGAATGCCGACCTGAAGATTATTCTGGCCTGACTGGCGGCCAGGGCGGGGACCATATAATTGTTGGCACCTCTTTTTGCGATAGATGAACGTTAATTCAAACCATGCTGCGCGCCTGGCGCGATAATCCAGGATGCGCAAGGCCCCGATGGTTTTGGAGAGGTTCGAGCCAACGGAACCAGGATTCCTCTGGAATATTTTTTCCTTGACTTCCGTCAATGTCTCTAATAATAAATAATCCATCTCAGGGCATGAAACCCTGGAAGCAATAATCAGGTAAGTGAATTTAATAGCCACGAAGGCTTGGGCGCTCGAAGGCGCCAGGTATTCGTGGCTTTTTTTATGTGGGAAACGGGCGGAGGCTCTGCCTGAGGGGAGGATTTTCGAAAATCCCCTAGCCCCCAAAAGGCCAGGTGTTACGGGCCCCATTTGATGGAAAAGGCGATTACAGGACGACTAAAGGAGTTTCTTAAAAATGTGTGAAGCTGCTGCCTATGTTCTGAGAAATGGTCAAGAGGAACTGCTGCTGTCGGAGGTAGACATCATTGAGCCCGAAGGCGACGGCCTGCGTTTGGTCAATATCTTCGGAGAGCAAAAAGTTATTAAGGGTGACATCCATCGGCTGAACCTGGTGAACCATAAAATCATTCTGAAAGAGAAATAACGCCAGGCAGCGCCATAAGTCGCCGAAAGCAAACTGAAGGATAGCAGAAGTTGAGGTTCGCTGAAGTGCGATTTAACCTGGCGAGGTCAGGGACACGGCGGCCTGAGATAGATCAATCATGTTTCAGGGGGGGTAACTGTGAACAACCCAGCGGCACGCAAAACGCTTTGGCTTGTTCTGGCCATGGTTCTGGCGTTTCATTGGATTCTGGCCTGGTCACCGGCCTCGGCCCAAGGCCCGGCCGCGCCCGTGATCGAGAATCCAACGGCGCCGCCGGAAGAAAAGAAGGAAGAGGCCGCGGGAGAGAAGAAGGAAGAGGCGCCCACCACCTGCGGTCCCTTGATCACCGACACCTGCATTCCCATCGAGGAGCATCATGCCAGCATGCAGGTTCTCTGGGGCCTGTCCTTTTATCAAGGCAATTTCTCCCCCAATTGGCGCTACGTCAGCGCACATGGGGACTTCTATACCTTCACTATGCCGGTTAAATTTACTTACGGCCCCGCCAAAAACCTGGAGACTTACATCATTGCGCCCTTCATCGTTGACTGGGGCAACCATGTGGATCTGGGCGCCGCCGGCCCCAATGGCGAACGCTCCGCCAGTTACGCCGGCATTGGGGACATTACCGCGGTGGCCAAATATTTGGTCTTGCCGGAAGAGGATACGCGGCCGGCGGTCTCCCTGGTGGGGGGGGGTGGGCTGGCCCAGCGGCCACGCCTCGAATCTCAACCCGCGGTTCCTGGGCCAGGACGCCATCGGCACCGGGTCTTTCAACTTCATTACCGGCGTCAACCTGTATAAATGGCTGAAACCGCTCTTGCTATACAGCAACATCTGGTTGAACAGTCCGGTCAACCTCTATACCTCGAGTGATGACACGGTCCGCTCCCGGGAGTATGCGACCTTCGACCTGGCGGCGGAATATCCCATCAGCAAGGCGTGGGTGCTCCTGGTGGAAATGTACAGCACCTGGACCTGGACCAACATTTCTACTCCCCAAGGCTTCCAGTCACCCTCCACCCTCTTGGGGATTCTGCCGGGGGTCGAATATCTTATCAATGAAAAATGGGCCGTCTCCGCCGGTTCGGCCTTCGACCTGGTGGGGAAAGAGGGCAGCCGGAAATACACTCCCACATTCAGCGTGTATTATTATTTTTAGACCAAGATATTTTGGCGAGATTCCGGGTCTCGACGCTCTGGAACGATAAGGAGGATTAATCATGCACATTCCCGACGGGTATTTGAGTCCCTCGACGTGCGTGAGCTTCGGCATAGTCATGATCCCCGCGTGGGTTGTGGCGGCCCGCAAGGTGAAGAACTGGCTCAAATCGAGATACGTTCCTTTGATGGCCATCGGGGCGGCTTTTTCCTTTACCATAATGATGTACAACGTGCCCATCCCCGGCGGAACCACCGCCCATGCGGTGGGAGGGGGGCTACTGGCCGTGGTGCTGGGACCGTGGGCAACCATGATTTGCGTTACCATTGCCCTCGCCATTCAGGCCCTGCTCTTTGGTGATGGAGGCATTTGGACCTTTACCACCAATTGTTTCAACATGGCGCTCGTGCTCCCTTTCATTTCCTATGGCGTGTACCGGTTGATTAGCGGGAAAAGAGAGCTCAATGCGAAACGCCGCTGGGTCGGAGCAGCAGTAGGAGCTTACCTGGGGATCAATGCGGCGGCTCTGTGTGCGGGAGTGGAGCTGGGACTTCAGCCCATTCTGTTCCACACAGCCAATGGCGTCCCGCTCTACTGCCCCTACCCGCTTAGTGTCGCGGTCCCGGCCATGCTGTTTGCGCACCTGGTTCTCGCCGGTCCTTTGGAAGCGGTAGTTACCGCACTAGTGGTCCGCTACCTGCAATCCTACAACGTAGATCTGTTGAACATTCAGGCATTGTCAGCCGCTTCCGCTCCAGCAACTCCCGTTAGCTATCGGAAGTTCTGGTGGGCGCTGGGAGTCCTGATCGTCTTGTCTCCTTTGGGGTTGCTGGCCAGCGGCACGGCTTGGGGAGAGTGGGGAGCCGAAGAGTTGCAGAAAATGCTCGGTTTCATTCCTTCCGGAATGCAACGCCTGGCTGACACCTGGTCACATGCCCCTTTCGGCGATTATTCCCTCCCCGGCTTTGAGAGTTTCTGGTCTTCTGCCATCATCTACATTCTTTGTGCGATCATAGGTGTTGGCATCATCTCCCTGCTCACTTATTTATTCTGGCGATTCCAGGTTGCAGAGAGCAAGGGACAGAATTGAAACCAAGGGAGTCCTGAATTGGTGGCCGGAATGCGGTCAGTTCCGTCATGGCTTCAAGAGAAAATACCACCGCCAGTGCCCCAGGCGGCAGCCAGGCGTTCTTCTAAACGCGGTTTCCTGGAAAAGACTTTGCATGCGATCACCGAAGCCCTCAAGAATGAGATCTTTTCCGAGTCTCTCGCAAGCCGGCCGGGTCTTTTGCAGGGGTTGGATCCACGTGCAAAACTGGTGACGATCCTCTTTCTGATCGGTATCGCGGGAGTGTTCCATCATATCTTCTCGTTGGTCTTGTTCAATTTATGGCTTTTCTGGCTGGCCAAGAGCTCCCGGATACCGGTCGGAACTTTCACAAAAAGAGTATGGGTTGTGGTGCCTCTGTTTACGGGGATAGTGGTCTTTCCCACTCTGTTCAATGTGGTGCGGCCCGGTACCCCACTCCTGGTGTTGTTTCATTTGAGCCTTCCAGTGAAACTGGGCTACTGGACCATTCCCCGCGAAGTGGCGATAACCAAAGAAGGGGTTGCAGCCGCGGTACTGCTGATACTAAGAGTGGGCGCCTCCGTTTCTCTGGCCGTGTTGCTGACCCTCACCACCCGCTGGAATACACTGCTCAAAGCGTTAAGCGTACTGCGGATCCCCCCGGTATTTCTCACGGTATTGGAGATGACTTACCGGTATATTTTTCTCTTGCTGCATACGAGCAGTGACATGTTCATGGCCCGCAGGAGCCGCCTCGTAGGTCGGGCGAACTCCCGTGAAGAGCGCCGGTTTGTCACTTCCGCCATGGGAAATCTATGGGGCAAGACGGCGGCCTTGAGTGAAGAGGTGCACAGTGCCATGCTTGCACGCGGCTATGCGGGGGTGCCCAAGTCGCTGCTCCGGTTTGAGATGAAGCGGAGCGATTGGGTCTGGATGGTTTTGGTGTTCATTATCGCCATTTTGTTTGTGGGAGGTGACCGTGTCCTCGGCTGAGACTGCTAGGGCGCCGGTCTTTCTACTGGAAAAGGTGGGCTACCATTATCCAGGGGGGGAAATCGGGGTTCGGGACCTGGACCTGCTCATTCACGAGCAGGAACGAATTGTTCTCTTGGGCGCCAACGGGTCGGGCAAATCTACCTTGCTTAAAGTTCTGGATGGGCTGCTTTTTCCTCAAGAAGGGGTCATCCAGGCCTTCGGCCAAGTGTTGCAGGAGAAGAGTTTAAACGACGACGGATTCAATCATGCATTCCGGCGGCGGGTGGGGTTCGTTTTTCAAAACTCTGAAACGCAACTCTTTTCATCCACCGTGTGGGAGGAGATTGCATTTGGTCCCTTGCACCTGGGACTGGGCGAAGCGGAAGTGCGGCAACGCGTTACGGAAGTCCTGGAACTTTTTGGCCTGGAGGACGTTAAGGACCGGCCGCCTTTCAAACTGAGCGGGGGAGAGAAAAGGAGGGTGGCATTGGCTTCGGTAGTGGCAACGAATCCAGCCGTGTTGCTGCTCGATGAACCTACGGCAGCTCTCGACCCGCGCACCCGGCGGTGGGTGGTTGACATGCTGGCTCAGTTTGGCCAGTTTGGGAAAACGCTCATCACGGCTACCCATGACCTTGATATCGTTGAAGAGATTGCCGATCGCGTCCTGGTATTCGGTGAGGATCATCGTGTGGTGGCCAATGGGACCCCTGCGGAGGTTCTCTCTGACAGAGATCTGCTCTTCCGCGTGAACTTGATCGATCCACGGTTTCACAAACACGTTCACGATGGTGATCACCGACATTATCATCTCCATGATTGAAACCAGAGGCCGGAGCGAGTGCCGGGACCCGGGGTCCCATTTTTATCTCCGCGGAGCTGCTATTGACATCAGCCGCAGCCGAGTTATAATATATGGAAAATATAATAGGCAGGAGGTGATACCGTATGTGCTGCCACAGCAAAGACAAACATGAGCACGAACACGCCCACGGGGCCGAGACCCATGCCCACGACGGCCACGAGCACAGGCATGAGGCCACCGTCCATAACCATGAGCATACCCACGACGAGGGCCATCACAGCCACGAGCATCAGTGCTGCCATTAACGGAAAGCCACGGGTCCGCTAACAATTAAGCCACGAAGGCCGTATCTGGTCTGAAGACCGGATGAGCATTCGTGGCTTTCCCTTTTTCCTTCCCGTTTTCTTATCCGCTAAGTCGAACCAAAGGGTGCAGAGGCCGCAAACATTTTTGGTCGGTTTGCGCCACTAAGAGTTTGATGTTCCCATAACCCTTGGTAAAGAGGTAGTGCCAGGCTTCCTCGACCTCAAAGAATCCTTGCCTGGAGCCCACCAGTTCCACTCGACCGAACAGGCCGGTAAAATCATGGGGCGCCAACATAGCCACCGGCACGCCTTCGGCCACCACATAGAGCCAATAAGTTTCGGCCAGTTGCTGGGCTTTATACCACTCATTGACCGTCAAGCGAATGGCTGGCCATCCAGGCCGCCTCCAGTCTGGGACCGGAACGCCATGCAATAACGCGGCACCAAAGGCATTCCGAGGCTGCTCTCTTGCAGCAGGCGCTTTTCCGTCAGAATTTTAAGCGGCGCCCGCATTCGCTCGGATGCGGCCCACCACCCCGAACTTCTAAAAATTATAATACACGCTGCACATAGGGGTGTATTTCCGGCTGCCCTCTTTCCCCACCAGGTCGAAGGCCGAACCGGCGGAGACGGACCATTTTTCGTTGATAAGATATTCGACCCCCGGCAGAATCCCCAAGAGGGTAGAGGGTGACTGGAAGCCCTGGGGAGTATAAATGTTGCTCCAAGTCCAGGTGCTGTACATTTCCACCAGCAGCACCCACGGCTTGCTGATGGGATATTCCGCCCCGAGGTTGAAGGTCACATACTCCCGGGAGCGGACCGCGTCATCACTCGAGGTATAGAGGTTGACCGGACTGTTCAACCAAATGTTGCTGTATAGCAATAGCGGTTTCAGCCATTTGTACAGGTTGACGCCAGTAATGAAGTTGAAAGACCCGGTGCCGATGGCGTCCTGGCCCAGGAACCGCGGGTTGAGGTTCGAGGCGTGACCGCTGGGCCAGCCCACCCCTCCCACCAGGGAGACCGCCGGCCGCGTATCCTCTTCCTCCAAGACCAAATATTTGGCCACCGTGGTAATGTCCCCAATGCCGGCGTAACTGGCGGAGCGTTCGCCATTAGGGCCGGCGGCGCCCAGATCCACATGGTTGCCCCAGTCAACGATGAAGGGCGCAATGATGTAAGTCTCCAGGTTTTTGGTGGGGCCGTAAGTAAATTTAACCGGCATATTGAAGGTATAGAAGTCCCCATGTGCGCTGACGTAGCGCCAATTATGGGAGAAATTACCCGCATAAAAGGACAGGCCCCAGAGAACCTGCATGCTGGCATGATGCTCTTCGATGGGAACGCAGGTGTCGGTAATCAAGGGGCCGCAGGTGGTGGGCGCCTCTTCCTTCTTTTCTTCCGGCGTCGCCGTTGGATTCTCCATCATGGGCGCGGCCGGGCCTTGGGCCGAGGCCGATGACCAGGCCAGAGTCCAATGAAACGCCAGAACCATGGCCAGGACAAGCCAAAGCGTTTTGCGTGCCGCTGGGTTGTTCACAGTTACCCTCCCTGAAACATGATTGATCTATCTCAGGCTACCTTTAATAACCTCTTTTTGTCAGTTTAGTCCTCTGACTATCCACAAAGTCGGACTAGCGGATGAAGAGGCTGCAAACAGTTTTGATCCGTTTGCGCCACTAAGAGTTTGATGTTCCCATAACCCTTGGTAAAGAGGTAGTGCCAGGCTTCCTCGACCTCAAAGAATCCCTGCCGGGAGCTCACCAGTTCCACCCGATCCGCAGGAAAGCCCATTTCTTTACAGAGTCCGGCAAGTTCCAAGCCTTCCGGCAATTCCGCATCACCCACCAGATAGACGATCAGCCCGCTCCTCATATCACCTCCTAGAAGTTCTGCAGAGCCTGGGTCAGATGTTCCAGATAAATATTGACGATCTCTTTCTGCTCTCCCAGTCCCTGGCGAACGCCCTCAACCTGATAGTTACCCATCTTCAGCAGCTCGGATTTCCAGCTCTCCGGGCCGTTCCCCAGGATATCATTTTGCACGTGGTCGCCGGCTACCAGAAGAAACGGGATAATCTTGACAGAGGTGGCCCCGGACCCTTTTATTTGCTGGAGCACCTCCTCTTTCCCGGGTTTTTCAAATTCCACCATGCCGAAGAAGACATTGCCATCGGGATAGCGGGAGTGCAGTAACTGCGCGAAGGAGTTATTGGTTGCCTGGGCTTTGGGGTCGGGACTGCCATGTCCCACCAGGACCACGGCGTTTTTCTTCAGATCCGAGGGAAATTCTTTAGATAAGTCATTGAGAACCTTCATCTCATCCGCCTTACCGCTGAGCAGAGGTTTGCCCACGGCTACGGTGAGCCCGGGGACTTCCCGGCTTTGCTTAAGTACCTCTTCCCATTCTTTTCCCGGAGCCAAGAGCAAGGATTGAATGGCAACCTTGGTAAAACCGTCAGCCTTCAGGTCCGTCAAGACCTCAGGCAAGCTCTTTAGTTTTTTGTGCTGCTGCTCCAACACCTTGTGACGAACCTTAGTGGAAGTAAAGGCCCAACGGACTTCATAGCCGGGAAAACGCTCTTTAATCTGGTCTTCGATTTTTTGGTAAGTGGGAAAGGCGTCGGTGGTGGTGCCAAAGGCCGCCAAGACGATGGCGGGTTTTGCCGTTGCCGCGGCGTTCAGGGTCCAGGGGGCGCTGATAATCGAGAGGATAAGCGCCAAAGATAGCCAACCAAACTTGATCCGCTTTACCATGTTGTCCTCCTTGATTGAGACGGTTTTTTTCCAAAAAAAAATCCTTAAGTCGCAATGACTTAAGGATTGCACCCAGCTTCTTGATCCTTAAAGGAGCTTACCGCCCGCTATGCCTCGTAGGGGCTTAAGCTTCTATCCGGGCAGGTCTTCTGACTTCCGGTTCTTCCTACTACCTGCGCCTTCCCATCTCGCTTCAGTGAGACAGTGGCTTTGTGCAGGGTTCGTCCCCGGTTACAGCGGCGGGACCATGCCGGACTTCCACCGGCTTCCCTATTATGCCCTATATTGGGCACCCGAATTATTTAAGACACTATATATAGGACTTCTTTCTCCCTGTCAAGGAAAAACTCCGCCTGTGTCAATTGGAAATCCTTTGCAGGATGCTCCGGGTCCGGGGCGGCCGCGCTACATTTTCATGATTTACGGGCGAGCCAGGGGCTCATGATTTACTTTGAAACTGTTGATTCACCTATAATCCCCTTGGGCAATCTCCTCCAGGGTGCGGCCGCTAAGGACCGATTCGGGCCGGGTCCGCAGCAGGTCGGCGGAGGCATCCGCCTCCTGGTCGTCGGCCTTCACCAGCAGCCAGGCCTCGTCCTTGCCCGTCTTGAACCGGGTCAGGGCATAGCCGCCTTTGAGCTTTCGCCCCTCCAGCCAAACCTTGAGGTGGCCGTGGGCCAAGGCCTCCGGGAGGTCCAGGGCCACCCCCTTCTTCTCCGTGATATTGCGGAACTTCCCGGTGTCCCAGACCAGCACGGCGCCGGCGCCGTACTCTCCTTCCGGGATGACCCCTTCAAAACCGGCGTATTCCAGGGGATGGTCCTCGGTGGGTACCGCCAGGCGTTTCTCCTGGGGATCGGTGGAGGGTCCCTTGGGGATGGCCCAAGATTTCAGGACCCCGTCCACCTCCAGGCGGAAGTCGTAATGGAGGTGGCTGGCGTCATGTTTCTGGATCACGAAGATGGGTTCCGCCGACACCTCCCGGCCCCTCGGCGAGGGCTCCGGGGTGCGGCGGAAATCCCGTTTTGCCTGGTAATCCCTTAAGGTCTTTGCTGCCATGGGCATCCTCTTCCGGAAAGGGTTTCGTCCTTAAAATAAACATCGGCTTCGCCCTGTCAATGCGGCCGGAGAGGACCGGCTCGCCGCCCAGGAAGGGGAGGGGCGTCCAGGTCCGGGCCTGCCTTTGCGGGGCTTTTTTGTCTATGCCAGGGGCCACCGGAGGTTCGGCGGCCACGGGCCGATGGTCCGGCGGACAGTGCGCACCTCCCACCAGGGCGACTCCATGAGTCGCCCTGGCGCAGTTCTCAGGCACCCAAAAGGGCGCGTGAGAGGCGCCCTACTTGATTGGAGGTTTGACCTGGTGGTGCCCCGGGAAACCACCGGGAATGACCGGGGGCGCCAGGGTTAGCGGAAAAATCCAGGGAAAATATATTTTTTCGGAGAATTAGCGGATCTCTTGACAAAAATTATAAATTTATTATATAAAAAAAAATTACCTATGTTTGAAGGAGGGCTACGGCCATGCACTGCGTTAGTGTTAAATCTGGGGTGGATTGCACCTTTATGACCAAAAAAGGCTGTTCGTTCAACGGCGGCCAATGCAAGCCCGTGGTGGACGCCTGTGGCGGCTGCGAGCGGACTCTCCCGTTTGAAGACGCAAGCTTCTGCGGTTCTTTTCCCGATCCCGAAGCCAAATGGCGCCGGGGCCCCTGTAATCTGGCCACCCACGCCAAAAATGGCAAAAAAGAGATGGTCCAGAAGATCAATCCGCTGAAGGCTTCCAAGCGGCAGGCGGCCGGCCGCTAAATTTTCTTTACCTGAGTTGAACGGACAGCGCGGCTCGACCTCAAAAAAGCCGCGCCGCGCTGGCCCCTATTCTTCCCCCGCCTGCTTCCCCCTTACCTCCCCAACTTCTCCAAGGCTTCCTGGATGCGGCTCAAGCCGGTGGCGATGCGCTCCCGGGAGGTGGCATAGGAAAACCGCAGGCATTGATCTTCCCCGAATTCGTTGCCCGGCACCGCAGCCAGGCGGGCCTCGGTCAGCAGGTAATCCGCCAGGGCCTGGGAATGGGACTGCCCCGGCCCGGGTTGCAACTTAGGGTAATAAGCGGAAAAGTTGGGGAAGAGGTAAAATGCCCCCCCCGGCCTGGTGCAGTTGACCCCGGGGATCGACAGGACCCGGCGGTAGATGTCGTCCCGGCGCCAGGCGAATTCCGCTACCATGGAGGCCACCGCCTCCTGGGGGCCAATTAGGGCCTCCACCGCGGCCTTCTGGGCGATGGAGGTGGGGTTGGAAGTGGACTGGCTCTGGAGATTGGTGGCCGCCGCGATCCCTTCCTTAGGTCCAGCCAGGTAGCCGATGCGCCAGCCGGTCATGGCGTAGGTCTTGGACACCCCGTTCAGGACGAAGGTGCGGGCCTTCAGCTCCGGGGCCAGCATGGCGATATCGACGAACCTGGCGCCATCGAAAAGGATCTTGTCATAAATGTCGTCGGAGATCACGTAAAGACCGTGCGAAAGGGCCAGCTCCCCCAGCTCTTCCAGTTCCCGCCGGCTGTAGACCCCGCCGGTGGGGTTGGAGGGGCTGTTGAGGACCAGGGCCTTGGTGCGGGGGCTGAGGCGTTCCTTTAATTCCGCAGCGCTGAGCTTGAAATCGTTTGCCTCCCGGGTAGGGATGAGCACCGGCACGGCCTCGGCCAGCAGGGCCATGGGCACGTAGGAGACCCAGTAGGGGGCCGGGATCACCACCTCATCCCCGGGATCGAACAGTATCTGGAAGAGATTGTAGAGCCCGTGTTTGCCGCCGCAGGAGACCAGGATCTCCTCGGGCTGGTAGGAGAGGCCGGAGTCGGCGGCAAACCTCTGGATAATAGCCTCCTTGAGCTCCGGGATGCCTGCCACCGGGGTGTAGCGGGTGAAGCCCTCTCTGATGGCCCGAATGGCCGCCTGCCGGATGTTTTCCGGGGTGTCGAAGTCCGGCTCCCCTACCCCAAAGTTGACTATGTCGACCCCCTGGGCCTTGAGCTGGTTGGCCTTGGCGTTCAAGGCCAGGGTGGCGGAGGGCGGAATCTGGCGAATACGTTTGGCGACTTGCATTAATACTCCTTCCCGGTAAAATTGAGGCATCAGCGTCGCAGAGCCATGGTTTAAAAATTATCGAAGATTAGGTTAATTGTCAACTCGGGAGGCGCAGTGAAATCCCTGGCCATTATCAGCAAAAAGCATAAAGCCGACGCCTGGCAGGCAGGCCAGGCCTTGCAGGCCTGGTTCGCTTCCCGGGGGCTGGCGGCCCGCCACCTGGAAAATGAACCGGAGCCGGTCATCTCGCCCCTGCTTCCGGGAACGGAGTTCATCGTGGTCCTGGGGGGCGACGGCACCATTTTGAGCGTCGCCCGCCATTACGGGCGCCTGGGTCTGCCCATCCTGGGGGTCAACATGGGGGGCCTGGGATTCCTCACGGAAATCTCCCTGGAGGATCTCTACCCCTGCCTGGAAGAGTATGTCTTGCCGGGAAAATTTGAGGTGGATGAACGGATGATCCTGTCCGTCAGCCTCATCCGGGGGGGAGAGACCGTCTGGCGGGAAAACGTCCTGAACGACGCGGTGATCAACAAAGGGGCCCTGGCCCGCATCGCCGAACTCACCACCTGGATCGACGGCGAATACCTTACCACTTACCGGGCTGACGGCTTGATCGTCTCCACCTCCACCGGTTCCACCGCCTACACCATGTCCGCCGGCGGGCCCATCGCTTACCCGACCCTGGGGACCATCATCCTGTTGCCCATCTGTTCCCACACCCTGAGTAACCGGCCCCTCATCCTGCCGGAGACGGTGACCGTGGCCGTCACTCTCGATGAAAAGGTCCAGGACCTCTACCTCACCCTGGATGGCCAGGTGGGCCGCGCCCTTGAGCCTCAGGATCGTCTGGAAGTGCGCTCCGGCGCCTACCATGTCAAGCTGGTGAAGCATCCCAGGCGCAGCCACTTTGAGATCCTGCGCACCAAGCTGGGCTGGGGAGAGCTGGGGGGGCCCTACCGGTGAAAGAACGGTTTTCGGTTTTCGGTAAATTCAGCCCCAGCGGCAGGGCGGCGCCCACTTTAATCTTTGGAAAAGTTATTGCGCAGGGCTCGTCTTCCGCGCTCAGTCGAGGGCCTTTTTCAGAAAACAGAAAACAGAAAACAGAAAACAGGACTAACCAATGCGCCGGAAACTTGAGGATTATCATGATGGGGCCCAGGACGGCCTGACACCCCTGCTCCCCCTGGACCTTAACTCCATTGAGGATTTCGATCAGCTCCTCAGGGCCATGGCGCGGACCGCCTTCGGCGGCCGCAGTCTGGGGGAGGCGGCCGAGGTCCTGGAGGCCATGTTACGGGACCCCGACTGCACCGTGGTGGGCACCTTCTCCGGGGCCATGAGCGTGGCCAAGATGGGCCTGCTCATCTGCGAGATGATCGACCGAGGCTGGCTGCAGATGATCGTCAGCACCGGAGCCTTGATCGCCCACGGCTTTATCGAGACCCTGGGCCGGGTGCATTACAAGTATCCAGAGGAGGTCCCCGACCGGGTGCTGTTCCGGCAGGGTTACAACCGCATCTACGACACCCTGGAGATGGAGGCCAACCTGGACTATGCGGAAGAGGTCTTCGGGCAGGTGTTGGAGGGGCTGGATCAAGGCCAGGTCTGGTCCTCCGCCGCTATCTGCCGGGAGCTGGGGAGATACCTGGCGGAGCACAGCGAGGGCCCGGGAATCTTGAGAAACGCCTATCTGAACGAGGTGCCGGTATTTATCCCGGCCTTCACCGACTCGGAGTTGGGTCTGGACCTGGCGGTTTATATGGTGCGCCGGGCCCTGGCGGCCGGGTGCCCGCTCTCCGAGGCCCTGGGCGCGGCGTCGCTGCAGTTCAATCCCTTTTTGGACCTGGCAGCCTATGCCCGTCACGCCCTAACGGCCAGGAAACTAGGGATTTTTACCATCGGTGGGGGGGTGCCCCGCAACTGGGCCCAGCAGGTGGCCCCCTACCTGGACCTGCTCCAGACCCGGCTGCAACTCGACTTCCCCGAAGTGCGCTTCCATTACGGGGTGCGCATCTGCCCGGAGCCGGCCCATTGGGGCGGCTTGAGCGGCTGTACCTTCAAGGAAGGGGTTTCCTGGGGGAAATTCGTCTCGACGGAAGACGGCGGCCGCTTCGCCGAGGTCCTAAGCGACGCCACCATCGCCTGGCCGCTTCTGATCAAAGGGGTAAGCCAGCGCCTGAAGAAGAACCCAGGGAAGTAGGAGATCCACCGTGGGGATCAGTGGCGTGGCGCCGCCGCCGCGGGCGGCAGGCCGCAGCCGGCGCAGGTGCAAAGTTTCTCCTCCTTCACGGTGCGGTGTCCCTCTCTGACCAAAAAGAGGGCAATCAACAGGCCGAATATAGGGTCCGCCTGCCAGAGGCCGTAAAGGTAATTGAGTCCCAGGCCGATGAGCAGGGCCACTGACAGCAGGGCGCAAGCCAGGGTCTGCTTGGAGTCGGCCTTCAGACTGGCGCTGCCCAGGGACTCCCCGGTGCGGAATTTGGCCAGATAGAGGGCCGGCATCACCAGCGCTGAGGCCAGGGCCACGCAGATCCCCAGCAGGCTGGGCCCCGGGATCTCGGCAAACAGGAGCTTCTGCGCCGCTTCATAAAAGATATAGGCGGCCAGGATAAAGAAGGTGTAGCCGATGATTTTCACGGCCCGCCGCTCCAGCCGGGCCTCAGCGGCCGGGGACCGGCCCCGCCGCGGCTTAAAGCGCCAGATCATCACCCCACCGGACAGGGCCTCCAGCAGGCTGTCCAGGCCGAAGCCCACCAGGGCGATGCTGCCGGCCAGATAGCCGGCCAGCAACGACAGCAGGCATTCCACCAGGTTGTAGGCCACCGTGAAGTAAGCCAGGCGCAGGGCTTTTTGTTGCAGATTCGCGGTCATAAGCTAGTATTGCATCCCACGGAAACGTTGCATAAATGCTTTGCCTTTTTCCCTCCCCCTTGAGGGGGGAGGGTCAGGGTGGGGGTGGTAACATTTCTTTCATTTACCATATGTCGCCACCCTCCCCCCAACCCCCTCCCCTCAAGGGAGGGGGAGTTTACCTCAAATCTTTTGTTAAGGTAATTGTGGAACATTACACTAGCAGCGGTCAGCTTTCAGCTATCAGCAAAGAGGGTAAGGGTTTCCCCGGGGCGGTCACGGCCGCATAGCCGGTTGATGAATAAACCTGGTTAATCTGTCAAAATAAGCCGGGCCGCCTACCAGAAAGGTGTCGTTGTGATGGGCCCCGGGGATGATATAGAGCTCCTTGGGGTCCCGGGCTGCGGCGAACAGGCGCCGGCTCATCGAAACAGGGATGATCTCGTCCTGCGAGCCGTGAATGATGAGCAACGGCACCCTGATCTTATCAATTTTCCCCAAATTATCATAGGGAATTCGGGGCCGCCAATCGAACATGAAGGGCAGGAAGAGTTTGGCCATGTCCGAGGAGTTGGTGAAGGGCGACTCGATGATCAGGGAGCGGCAGGGGAGGCGGGCGGCCAGGTCCACGGCCAGGGCGGTGCCCAGGGAACGGCCGAAGAGGACCAGGTCTGCGGGGTCGATCCCCCTGGTTGCCGTCACGTAGCGGTAAGCCGCGGCGCTATCCTTATAAGTGCCTTCCCGGCAGATCAGCCCCTCAGATTTGCCGTATTCCCGGTAATCGAAGATGAAGACCTGGACCTCCGCCAACTGGTGCAGCAGGTTGATGTTTTCCAGGCGGTGGCTGATATTGCCGGCGTTGCCGTGGAACCACAGGAAGACCGGGGCGCCGTCCTTGGGCACCCACCAGCCGTGCAGGCGCACCCCGTCTTCGGCCTCGAAGTAGACCTCCTCATACTCCAGCCCGTAATCACCGGGGTTGCCGATGAGGTGCGGGTCCGGGAAGAAGACGATGCCCCTTTCGGAAAATTCCCAATACATTGCGTTTAATACTTGCTTGCGCCTTTGCCTCTTTGGGTGAGAAATATATCACACCCAGCCGCCAGGAACGCCAAGAAAAGAATGGGGTCACTAGCCCGCGGCTAATGACCCCTTTATATAAACTGGGGAAAAGGCCGAGCGGGTGAGAGGGCCGCTAGACAAAAAAGACAAGAAACCCTCTGCCCGTTACTACCTCTCCCGCAGTGGACTCAAAAATATTCCCTATGATTTGTAAACCACGTTCCCCGATAAATCGGTTAGAACAACAATGCTCCCAAAATCCCTGAGCCAATGATGATTAATGATGGATCGATTTTGGTAAAGGTGAGCAGCGCGAAGCTGATCACGGCGATGCCTATGGTGGTCAGGTTAGTCAAGGAACCTTGGCCCAAAAAGATGAGCACCGCAATGAGCAGTCCCACCACCGCCGGCTTGATCCCCGCGAAACTGGCCCTTACCGCCCATATCTCTTTATAACGGAGGTAATACTTGGTAACCAGTGTAACAATAATGACGCAGGGTAGATAGCTGGCGACCATGGCCACCAGGGCCCCGGTCAAGCCGCCCACCTTAAAGCCTATAAAGGCATTCATCACCGTTAGCGGCCCAGGAGTCACCTGGCCAATGGCAATGGCGTCGATGAATTCCTTATTGCTGAGCCAATGATAATGATTGACGAATTCTTGCTGAAGAATGGGGACCATGGCGTAGCCACCGCCGATGGTCAGGGCGTTGGCAATGAAAAAGATGCCGGCCATTTTCAGCAGGTCCATTTAATCCCTCCGGTACAAGACCAGCCCCAAAGCCCCTGCGGCCAGAAGGATGCCGATAGGATTGAGTTTAAAGATAGCCAGGGCCAGAAAAGCGGCCACAGCCAGCGTCGCGCTGCGGTAATCCGTAACCAGCGTGATAAGCATCTTATAAATGAAAGAGGCCAGCAAACCCACCACCGCCGCGGCCACCGCTTTCATCACCGATTGCAGGAGGGGGTTGTCTTTCATATGGAGATAAAAGGCCGCCAACAGAATAGCCAGCACCGTGCCGGTAAAGGCCTGGCCCACGGTGGCGGCCAGCGCCCCCCACAATTTATGCAGCTTGTAGCCGATAGAGATGCCGGTATTGATTATGGGTGGTCCGGGGGTCATCTGGCCGATGGCGAAGCTCTCCAAGAACTCATCGCGGGTAATCCATTTGCGCTTATAGACCAACTCCCTTTCGAAGAAGGCAACCATAGAATAGACGCCGCCGAAAGAGAAGGTGCCGATTTTGAGGAAGACCAGAAAAATCTTTTTTAGCGTTAACATGGTGTTCTTCGCTCAAATGACCAATGTTTTTACCATGATAGGGTAACCATCCGTCAGCATTGATGAATTCAAGGCTGCATAGACCCTTGGCAGGAAACTGCTTCCCCAAGCCGCTCCCGGAAATGGCCTGAGGTTAGCAACCGATTGGTTGAGCGGCGCTGCCGGGCTGGTAAAATTGAGGATGCTCACCTGAAAAGGCAACAGCAGAAAGCCGCCGGAGACTCCCCCCATGGCGGTGAAGGTGGAAACCACCAGGGCAATGAGGGGGGGGATGAGGGGGTTGACCTCCACCCCTGAGACGGGAAAGACCATTTATCAGCCTATTGTTAAATTATTCACAATATTAAGCCCCAGGCTTCCTGCATGTCAATGGAAAATTGAGCAGGAGAAGATCGATGGACTCCGGAAGAATCCGGATGCCTGCCTGAAGAAGATGGCAAGAGAGGGGGTAGCCCCGGAAAGATCCCCGGTCGCCAGATAACCGGCCTAACTAAGGGTATTAAAGTCCCCCTTTGGAAAAGGGGGATTTAGGGGGATTTCAGGAGGTTATTTTAAATCCCCCCTGCCCCCCTTTTTCAAAGGGGGGTTAAAAAACCGTAGTTTGAAATGTCACAGCAATTATGAAGCATCACTCTAGACAAGCGGCGGCCCGCCGGGGCGCCCTTACTTTGTTTTGAGGATGATGGCGGGCAGTGCCCGCCCCACATGTTGGCGGCTTGCCGTGAGACTGCGCTACTCCCAGGAGTCCTCCACCGCAGTGAGGACCGACAGTTTCAGCGGCTGGATCTTACGGTAAACCTGGTCCGGGGGGCATTGGCGGCCATCCACGGTGAGCAGGTCGTGGTCGATGGCGATGTTGAAAAGGCGTTGGTTTTCCTGGAGGTAAGGGAGGATCAGGTTCCAGTCCGCCTCGGTGAGGGGGACGATCTCGCCGCCGTTCAACTGCTCCTCCACCACCTGCTGGTAGGGGTCGCGGATGTAGATGGCCCCACCCGAGGCCAGGGAGAACAGGTTGGAGCCGGGATATGGGGTCCGTTGCGGCCGCAGGCGCCCCCAGGGGTCGTACTCCAGGCCGTTGACGATGACAAAGCCGCCGCCCTGGAAGACGTCGCCGGCCATGAAGGATTCCGCCAGGAAGTCCAGGGCGGTGCCGTTGATCACCACCCGGGGCCGGCCCACCGCGTTGATCAGGGGTCGGCCGGCGGCGTTGCCCAGAATGTAAACCTCCCCGCCCTTGGCGCCGTACATGAAGGTCTGGCCCACGTCGCCGTGCACCACCAGCTTGCCCTGCTTCATGATCTGCCCCAACTGGTCCTGGGCGTTGCCGTGGACCTGGAGGGTCATGCCGTCGATGCCCGAGGCCAGGTAGTCGCCAGTGCTGCCATAGGCGTCGATGCGCACCTCTTGGGTGCCGGGCCCGAAGCCGCAGCCCAGGAAACGCTGGCCCTGGTAGCCGTAAGTGATGAATTGCCGCCACCCCAATTTAAAGGCCTGGCAGAGGAGGCGGGCGTCGCAATCATCCCCTTCCGGGGGAAAGCCCGCGGCATTGAGAACCAGGACCGTGTCCGCTTGCGGGGGCGCCTGCAAAAGCTCCCGGTTGTCCCAATCGAGCCGGCGGTAGCGGCTAAGATGATTCTCCCCCGCGAGGGGGGTATCCTGGAAGATGCGGATCAGGGCTTCCATGAGAAGATGAAGAAGATTGCTGCGCTTCTTGTCCCCCGGGTCGTAGCGCCGGTCCAACAGCAGGGTCAGGCCGTTGATAGCCGCGGCCTTGAGAAGGTCGCCCAGCCCTGCCTGCTTCACCACCGCCTCCAGGATTTCCCGGAAGCCGGCATAGGAGATGGTGGCGGCGCCTTGGCGGATGGCGTCATAGAGCCGCCTCCCGCTTTGGTCCTCCAGGTTGGCGGCGGACAAAAGGGCCGCCTCGGAGTCCTCCTGGTAGCCCAGCTCCAGCACGGCGCCGTCCCAAGGGCGCTGATGCCAGGGCACGGTCCGGGGTTTTCCGAACTTGTCGTGGCAGGATAGCACCCGGCGGCCGTTATGGGCTTCCAGGGAAAAGATGAAGGCGCCGCCGTCGGTGGCGCTGCCGCCCCGGGCGTTCCAGTAGAGGTCGGCCACGGGACAGATGCGGGGATCCTCCTGGGCCAGACTGGCCAGGGTGGCGTCGATGGCTTGCTTCTCCGAACAGATGAGGCCGAGCTGCACCTCGCCGTCCTGGAGGGCAAAGACCTGGGGGCGCAGCATGGAGGTGTCGGTGATGCCGATAAGATCGAAGCTCTGGCGCTCCGGGTCGTTGCGACCAATGATAAAAAACCAGGGGCCATCCGGGGAACCGTGGATATTGGCCGCCTGGAGCTGCCGGTAGATGTGCTGGCGCTCCGGAGGCAGCAGGTCGAAGTCCCGCTCCGTGGTGGGGGCCATGGACTCGATGACGTATTCCAGGGTATAGCCGTAGAGCCGGTGCCAGAGGTCGAAGATGAGCACCGCCACCTCGGTGTCCGTCAGGAACTGGGGGAAAAAATGGCGCTGGCTCAGGTATTCGCTCACGGAAAAGTAATTGGCGAAGTCGCCGTTGTGCACCAGGGCGGTGTTGAGGGCCGCGAAGGGGTGGGCCCCGCCGGGGTGCCACACCCGCCCCCGGGTGGGGTAGCGCTGGTGGGCGATCCAGACGTGGGCCTTGAAGTCCAGCAACTGGTAATAGTAGGCGACTTCCTCGGCATAGCCCACAATCTTCAAGATCAACATATTCCGGCCCTGGGACATGACAAAGGCCTTTTTCTCCCCCAGGGAGGCGTAAAAGGCTTCGTTCAGCTTATAGCAATTCTGGGCCACATACTCGTCTTCCACCTTGCGCCAGGGAATCCCATAGAGCTTCTGCTGCTGGATGAAATACTGCAGGACTTCGGGCTTCACCCGCACGAAGTACTGCCAGACGTCGGGGGGCTTAACCACCAGGCCGGGGATATCTCGCCAATCGTCGACGGTGGGCAGGCGGCGGGCGTGGTCCAGCCGGAAGATCGGGGTGATGAATTTGGCCTCCACCTGCGGCCGCGCCTCGATGTCCAGATAGGCGATCTGGATGAGGTAATCGTCATCGAGGATCTGCTGGGAGACCTCCAGGGATTCCGGGTCCAGGCCCACCGCGGCGATGCCGCCGCCCTTGCCGTTGCCTCGGTTGTGCATCTGCACCGAGGGACAGACGATGTGGCGGCCGGCCACCGGCACGCTGGCCGCAAATCCGGTGACCCCGCAGCCACCCTCGTCGGAGGATTTATGGATGCGGCCCGCAGGATAGGGCGAAGCAAAGTCTTGGCGGGTATTGAGCAGCCTGAGGCCCGGATGGCTAAGATTTTTGGGGTCTTGCATAAGGTTCACCAGAGATAGTTCAAAGTTCAAAGTTCAAAGTTCAAAGTTATAAAGACAAACCGATGTTCAGAAATTTATTGAAATTTGCTGCCCTTCTTATCAGAGGCTTTCAGATACCGCAGAAAGCCAGCAAGCAAACGAGAGGCATCATCAGCCAATGCCATAATCAGGTTAAATTGTTCCGAGGATGTTAAACCGCAATCCAAGGCGACATATAACAATGATTTTACCTCACCCACCGAACCCTTGGCAGTTGCCAGGAATTGCCGGAATTCCTTGTTGCCCTCGCGTTCAAAGCCTTCGGCAATATTTGCCATGATCGACACTGAGGCTCGGCGGATTTGGTCTCTCAGAGAAAAGTCCGCCGCAATTTTTCCTTGAGCGGTGACTTCATAAATAATTTTGGTTAGCTCCCGAGCTTTTTTCCATGCGTCGATATCTTCAAAGCGCTCGATTTTACCCATTATATTAGTTCAAAGTTCAAGGTTCAAAGTTCAAAGTTAAAATACCGCAATCAAGTACCGCTATTTCTTGTAAGTGGATTTAATGGAAGATTATTCCGCTGTGCAGTAAATACTGCCATTTCCACATCGCGTGCCCGCCATTGTTGTTTACTAAGGCTGGTTAATACTTCAGCAATTTCCTTACACCATTCAATCAAATTCAAATAGCTATTAAAATCATTGTCCATGATAATCATGTTATTGAAGTTAGTGAGGGTTTTCTTCGTATTAATACTATGATTGACACTATTTAAATTAACCCATCTCGCAACCTGCCTATCGATCATAGGGATTTTTTCAGGACACGCCAGCGCCGGGAATGTCAATGTTATTGCAAGAACTCTGGCCTTAATCCCCAGCTTTTTCCTAATATTCTTCAAGTTATCGATGTTTTGATTCTCAATAAATTGTAAAACAGCATCCCACAATACATTTGGTTTTATATCATAATTCCGAACATAATCAACAATTCTGTTAGTGCTTCCCTGACGTACTAAAGGGAAAGAAAATAATTTCCAAAAGACGACTTCGAAATAAGCCGCGATATTATTAGGAGCATTCTCTCTAAAATGATTCTCAAAAGCTATTGTAGAATTTCTATCACCTGAAATAAGAATTTCAAAAAAACCAGGAAATTCATTGCGCCTTTGGTAACCGCCCAAATCAACAGGGTAACAGTATAGATTCAGGGCCCTTGTCCAGCTGTCAGGCATTAGTAAAGTTTTGCCTCGCTTTAATGCTTGATCAAATAGAGCCTTTAACTTTGAACTTTGAACTTTGAACCTTGAACCTTGAACCTTGAACCTTGAACTTTGAACTCTATCTCCGCAAATCATCATCCACCGGGCCATCGAAGTAGTCCAGGTGGGCCAGGGTGTCGGTGCGGCCCACCAACTCCCGGATGCTCTTGAGGCCCAGGCGCCGCAGGATCTCCTTCAGAATCCAGCTCCAGGAGTAATACATATTGCTGATCCGGTTGCTCCCCCAGTCGATGGTCATGAGGTCCACCAGTTCCGGGTCGGTGGTGGCGATGCCGCGGGCACAGCCGCGGCCGGATTCGCAGTTGTGACAACGCAGGCACTCCAGGGCCACCAGGTCGGCGGTGCCGAGCTGGACTCCATCGGCCCCCAGGGCGATGGCCTTGGCCACGTCGAAGGCGCTGCGGATGCCGCCGGAGGCAATCAGGGTCACCTGCTCCCGGATGCCCTCGGCCTTGAGGAACTGGTGCACCTTGGGAATGGCATATTCCACCGGCATGGCGATGTTCTTCTTGGCAATATCCGGCGCGGCCCCGGTGCCGCCATAGCTGCCGTCCAACTGGACCACGTGGGCGCCGGCGTAATAGCTCCCCACCGCCACCATGTCCACGTCGGTGGGAGTGGAAACCTTCACCGCCACCAGGGCCCGGGGATTGATCTCCTTGATCCAGTCGATGTGCTTCTTGTGATCTTCCACGGAATAGACGCTGTGGAAGGGGAAGGGGGAGAACAGGGAGCTGCCGGTCACCGACTCCCGCATGCGGGCCACCGCGGGGGTCACCTTGTCCCCCAGCAGGTGGCCGCCCAGGCCGGGTTTAGCCCCCTGGGCGTATTTGAACTCCACCATGCGCACCCGCTGGATGGTGTCTTCCCGGACGCCAAAGAGGCCGGTGGCCACCTGGGTGACGATATTGTCATCATAAGGGTAGAGTTCTTCGGGATAGCCGCCCTCGCCGGTGGATACCAGGGTGTTAAAGCGGATCGCCGCCAGAATCCGGGACAAAATGGTATTGATGCTCACCGAGCCGAAGGACATGCCGCCGCCGTACCAGGGCACCGACAGCCTCACCTGGGGCCGGTCATCCCCCCGCCGGTTCAGCTCCAGCTCCAGGGAGATATCCTCCTGGGTCAGCTTGAAGTCCGGGCGGTGCTTGGGAAAGAGAAAACGCAGTTTATCGAAGCCGCCGCCGGACTCTCCCAGACGGTATTCCAGGTCGGTATAGGGGAGGTTGCCCCATTCCGCCTGCCACCAGGTGCTGAGGAGCAGGTCCGCAGGCCAGCGCTGGTCCCCCAGGGTGCTGTACACCGGGTGCCTGCTGAGCCGCAGCGCCTTGGCCGGGCATTGATCGACGCAGTAAAATTCCTTCTCCCGGCAGGCAAACCCCAGGCACAGGTGGTTCTTGGGACGCCGCAAGTAGCTGCCGGACTTGGTGTGAACCCCATATGGACAGATTTCTACGCAGTGGCCGCACTTGATGCAGGCGGATTCGTCACGCCACACCAGGTACTTGCTCAAGGGGGTGCGGAAGCGGGACGGGGTGGGAACCGGCTGCCAGGGCCCGCCTTCGCTCCAGGATTCCAGGGGAACGATGGGAACCATTTGCTTCTTCGCTCGTGCCATTTTATGGTCTTTTTCTGAATTTAGTCCTTATTGGGACTTCTTGGTTTATCCAGATACTGGTTTATGGTTTTCGGTTTTGCGGCTCACCAGCCTTCCCTGTCATCACCTCTGAGTGAGGGTTTAAACAGAAAAGCGCGAACCGAAAACCGGAAAGCCTCTTTATTCGCCGACCCTCCTGGTTTCGCCCTCCGGCCGGGCGAAGAGCGGGGCAAAGATTTCTTTATCCAGGTCCTCCTTGAACATGGCCCGGCCCACATCCCCTCGCAGGCGGCGCACCTCCCGCATGCCCATGGCGCCCAGGACCTCCAGGAGTTGGTTGTTCCAGGCGCCCAGGAGGTTGACCATGCGCTGGGCTCCCCGCTGGACGCTGAGGCTTCCCAGGTCGATGGGGCAGGGTTGTTTGTCTTGTTTGTCTTTTTTATCTTTTTTGTCAGAGTCGCCGGGGCACTCGGGGCACAGGCGGCATTCCAGGGCCAGGAGCAGGGAGAGGTCGGCCATCACCCCGTCGGCGCCGGCGACGATGATCTTGGCCACGTGCTCCGCCAAAGCGATGCCGCCGCTGACCAGCAAGGTGACGGCGTCCCGCAATTGGTCTTCCACCAGCTTCAGGTGGCAGCGGCGCACCAGGTCCTTCAGGTGGGCCGGGGCGGCGTCCTTGAGGCCCCGGGCCTTATCGGAGCCGGCCAGGTGCAAAACCTCGGCCCCCGCCGCCGCTAGAGCCGCCACTCGCGCCGCGGCCTGGCCGTCGGCCGGCACCCTGATCCAGACGAGCAAGTGCGGGAAACGTTTCTTGAGGGCCTCCATCTGGGCCATCACCCCGGGATGGTCCGGGATCTCCACCGCCGGCGTCTGGCTGAGCAGCGGCGCATCCAGTTCCAGAGGTTCCCTGGCCGACAGGATGGGTACCAGGCTAGAGGCGGCTAGGGCCAGGTCGGCGCTGATGTCTTTCCGGTGCAAGAGCGCCAGGGTGCCCAGGTTTTGCGCGGCGGCCACCATAATCTGGCGCAGCCGGACCGGGTCGGCGCTCCGGGATGGTTCCGCCAACACCACCGGCAAGGGAATTTCCAAAAGGGGAGGTGGGGTGACCAGCATCTCCTGCCGCTCGTCAAAGGCCAGAAACATGGGTTTGCGGCCCAGGTCGATGTAGGTGCTGATATATTCCCGGCCGTGGATGCCATCCCGGGTGGGCCGGACGATCTCAGACATGTCGGTCCAGCAGGAGTCGAAGCCCTCCCCGGCAAAGGGCCCGCCATAGCCGGCTCCGGAAACGGGGATCTTGCCGGTTTCCGCCTGGCTCCAGGTGACCGCGATGATCTCCGGGGTCCAATAGTCGTCCCCCATCTGCCGGTATTGGGGGTTCATGGCCTTAAAGATCAGTCCCCGGGGACAACCCTGGACGCAGCGGTAACAGTCGCGGCAGATCTCATCGATGGTGTCCACCAACTGCTGCCGGTCGAAACCCCGCTTCCGATAAGCGTCCACCGGACAGACTTCCTTGACGCAGCGGGCGCAGCGGAGACAGCCCTCGCCCCAGTCGAGCACGGTGCTTTTGGCCAGAGGGGTGAAACGGGGCGGTACCCGGCGCACGTGGATGTTATATTTGGCAGGCAACCCTCGTTCTCCTAAATGAGACAGTTTGATCAATACGGCAAGAATCTCGTTTTTAAGACCCTTCGCCTGCGGCTCCTTTAACTTGAAACTCGAAACAGGGCGACCCGGCGGGTCGCCCCTACAACTCGAAACTCGTCCTAAACCTTGCTCTTCAGGCGGCTGGGCCCCAGGGCCCTCAGACGGGCCTTGACCGCCTTGACGATCCCGGCCAGGGCCGCGGCATCGCCTGGGGTGACCAGGGAATGCCCCAGCCGCCCGGACTCCAGACCGATTTCTTCCAGATAACCCTGGGAATATTTCACCCGGCCTCCCAGGCGACGGCTGCCATCCTGGTAGCGGCAGAGGGTTTCGGCGCACCCGATGACCCATACCAGGTCCACCGGGGTTCCCAGGGCGCGGAGCAACTGAAAGGCCTCCACTTTGCTGCTGCAAGGCTCCGAAAGCACCCGCCAGCGGTCCCCGCCCTTGCTCAAGGAGGCCCGCAGGGCCTCCGGGTCCGGCACCGCTTGCTGACAGGCGAAAATCACCGCTTCGGTTGACATAGGTCTCTTGCCCCAAAAGGCCGGGAAGACGCCCCAGCGAAATGCAGGCCAGGAAGGAAAACCTCCCTGGCCGCGAGAAATCATTTTATTATTTCATGGAAAAACCAGAAATGCAACAGTTTAGGGAGGCCGCCCCACCCACCTCCCGGAAGGGGGACGGCCGAGGTGAAAGGGGGAAACTATTTGGCGGTGCGCTTCTTCCTTTCGTCAATGTCCCCGGGATAGATCATCGCTTCCTGCCCCCGCTCCCGAGTACGGATGCGGATCACTTCCTCCACCGGATAGATGAAGATTATGCCGTCGCCGGGCTCTCCGGTATAGGCGGACCGCAGGATGGTGTCAATGGTCTCTTCCAGGTTATGTTCGCTCAAGATGATGTTTAGCTGGATCTTGGGCAGCAAATCCACCCGGTAACTGCCGGTACGGCCCGTCAGGTTGATGCCCCCCTGGCGGCCGTGGCCGCGAATCTCGAAGAGGTTCAGGCCCACGATGCCCATTTCCTTCAAGGCCTCCTTGACATCGTTGAGCTTGTCTTCCCGAATGATGGCTTCGATCTTTTTTAGCATTTTCCGTTCTCTCTCATTGAGGATCAGCATTACCCGAGGAGGGATTATCTCTGCTCTGGAATGGCTTTCAGCTTAAGAAGTCAGTCTTCAGCAAAGACAATGGTTATTTAGCTGATTGCTCTTAAGAATAGGCCCGCTCCCCGTGGGTGCTGATATCCAGGCCCACCTCCTCTTCCATGGGGGAAACCTTGAGGCCGATGCTCATATCCAGGATTTTAGCCACCCCGAAGGTCATCCCGAAGACGAAGGCCATGGTGACTACCGTAGCCAGCGCCTGCAAAGCCAGTTGGGCCGGGTTGCCGAAGAACAGGCCGTTGGCCCCGGCCGCGTTCACCTCCAGGGTGGCAAAGAGCCCGGTGGCGATCATTCCCCAACTGCTGGCCAAGCCGTGGCAGGCCCAGACGTCCATGGATTCATCCCAATTGCGGTTCTGGCGGAAGCGGATGCCATAGTAGCAGAGGGGCGCCGCCACTGCGCCGATGACCAGGGCGGCCCGGGGAGACACAAACCCCGAGGCCGGGGTCACCGCGGCCAGGCCCACCACCATGCCGGTGGCGATCCCCAAGGGGCTGGGCCGGCCATCCAGCCATCCCAGGATCATCCAGACCAACCCCGCAGTGGCCGCCGCGGTATTGGTGGTCAACAGGGCGTTCACCGCCACCCCGTTGGCTGCCAGGGCGCTGCCGGCATTGAACCCGAACCAGCCCACCCACAGGAGTCCGGCCCCCAGGAGGGTGAGGGTGATGTTGTGGGGCTCCATGGGGAATTTGCCGAATCCCTTGCGGGGGCCGATCACCAGGGCAAAGGCCAGGGCCGAATAGCCCGCCGCGATGTGCACCACCGTACCGCCGGCGAAGTCCAGGACCCCCAGTGAATTGAGCCAGCCGCCTTTGCCCCAGACCCAGTGGGCCAGGGGGTCATAGACCAGGGTGACCCAGATGAGGCCGAAAAGCAGGAAGGACTTGAAACGCACCCGCTCCACGAAGGCTCCGGTGATCAGGGCCGGAGTGATCACCGCGAACATCATTTGGAAGGCGGCGAAGAGCCCCTGGGGGATGGTCCTGGCGTAATCAGGATTGGGGGCCGCGCCCACCCCGGCCAATCCCAGGTAGTTGAGGCCGCCGATGAGCCCCCCGATATCCCGCCCAAAGGCCAGGGAGTAACCGTACAGCACCCATTGCACTCCCACCAGGAGCATGAAGGCGAAGCTCAGGGTCAGGGTGGAAAGGACGTTCTTCCGCCGCACCATGCCCCCGTAAAACAAGGCCAGGGCCGGGGTCATCAGCAGCACCAGGGAGCAGCACGCCAGGAGCCAGGCGGTATCCCCTGAATTTATCGGATGATCCATTTCATCTCCAATTGTGTTAACAATATTGTTAATTTTTAATCAGACAAAACAAAACGCCGGCCCTGGGTTTCCCTCTGACGGGCGAAAGTGGCTCATTTTGCCATGGGAAAACAGGATTTGCAACAGTTAATTATTAAGAAGCCCGCCACCCACCCGAAGGGGGGCGCTGGGGCGAGCGACTGATTGGCCGGCGGGACCTTGCTCTAGTTTGGAAAAGAGTTTGCGATCTTTGCTGGAAATCCTTCCGGAGAATTTCTGCTGAGGGGCGGCATGCGTGACGGTTTTCGGTTTTCGCTTTAGGGGCCCTACCTGTTGCGCCCGGGTTCCGGCGGGGCAAGCCCCCCTCCACATCTGCGCCCAAGGGGGCGACCCGATCACAGGCTGGAAGCCTGTGCCACTGTCGCCCCTACAGGTGGCTTCCGCCTTTATTGCTGGCTCACCAAGTGCAGGCGCAGGGTTTCTCAAACGGGAGGCTTCGCCGCCTTGCGGCGGCTCCTAGTGGTTTACGGGCATTAACAGACTTAGCGCCTCTTCAGCCTGCGCCAGAGCGAGTCCGCGAGGAGTTGGGTGTGAGACCCCCCTTGCTGGTTCAGCCCTTAATCCCCTGGAGTCGTTCGGTGACTGTGGGGAATAATTCTATTTGGGTATGGGGCAGGAAGAGAGCGGCGATATACTGGTTCATGTAGCCCGGAGTCTCGGAGAGTTCGAAGTTGGTCATCATATTCGCTACCCGGCGCTCCTCCTCCATCAAGTCCAGGGAGAAGGCCAGCAAGGAGGCACCCTGGAGGGAGGCGTTGCCCACGAACTGGAAGCGATCCCGGGGCAGGTCCGGCAGCAGGCCAATGGCAATGGAGTTTTCGATGTTGATGAAGTTGCCGAAGGCCCCCGCCAGGATCACCTGCTCCAGATCCTGGAGCTTGAGCCCGACGCTTTCCAGCAGGGTGAGGTAACCGGCGAACATGGCCCCTTTGGCCCGCATCAGGTTGTCGATGTCCGACTCACTGATGGTAAGGTCCTGGCCGCTTTGAGTTTCGGAGCCGAAGACCAGGACGTACTCCCGGCCGCTGTCCCCGAGGCGGATGCGGGGGGTGTCCAGGTCTTCCCGGAGCTTGCCGTTGGGTGAGACGAGGTCCGCCTCCATCATGGCGGCCAGCAGATTGATCAGGCCGGAGCCGGCGATGCCCTTGGGCTTCACCATGTCGATGGTGATCAGGGAGGGTTCAAAGGTTTCAGGATTGATGATCACGTCTTCAATGGCCCCGGCGCTGGCCCGCATTCCGAACTTGATGCCGCCTCCTTCGAAGGCCGGCCCCGCGGAGCAGGCGGCGCAGGCTAACCACGCCTGGTTGCCGATGACGATTTCGCCGTTGGTGCCGATATCGATGTACAGGGTAAGCTTGGGGTCCTTGTAGATACCGGAGGCCAGGATCCCTGAGACGATATCGCCGCCCACGTAGCTGGACACCGAGCTGACGCAAAAGATGAAGACGTGCTCCGGCACCTCCAGCCCCAGGTTCCGGGCCCGGACCAGAGGAATGCTGCCGGCAGTGGGGATGTAAGGCGACAGGCGGATGTATTTGGGATCGATACCATAAAAGAGGTGGGTCATAGTGGTGTTGCCGGCTACGGTGATATGGGAGATCTCCTCCGGCGACAGCTTATGGAGCTTCAGCAGCCGATGCATCACCTGGTTGATGGTGGTCACCGCCGATCTTTGCAGTTTTTGCAGCCCCTGCTCTTTCTGGCAAAAGACGATGCGGGAGATGACATCGTCCCCGTAACTCATCTGGGCATTATAATCCGCGGCCTGGCCCAGGATTGCCCCGTTAGCCAGGTCCAGGAGCTGCACCCAGACGGTGGTGGTACCGATGTCCACCGCCACCGCGAAGTGGCGCTGGGTGGTGTTGCCGGCCTCGACGTTCAAAAGGAAGGGGGAGTGGTAGCGTCGCCGGGAGAAATCCAGGGTAGCGGTGACCCGGAAGTCTTCCTGGCGCATCACCCGGGCCAGCTTGCGCAGCAGGAAGAAGTCCAGGGTGAGGCTTTCCACTGCGTGTTGCCGCGCCAGGCCCTGCTCCAGGCGGGCCAGGTCATTGATATTATCCCCCAGGGTGGGGGGCGCCAGTTCTACGAATTTCTTCTTGAAGGCAGGATTATAGAGGCCCTCGGCCCTCAAGGCCGACAGGTCTATGGGACTGGGCCTGAGACCGATGCCGCCTCGGCGCCGGGTCAGGGTGCGGCGGTCCAGGAGGGATTCCGGGGGGATGCGCACCACTACGTCGGAGAGCACCCGGGACTGGCAGGCCTGGCGGTAGCCCAGGCTCCACTCTTCGTCGCTCAGCAGCCCGGTGCGGAGACTGTCCAGTTCTCCTTCTTCCAAGATGATGCGGCACTTGCCGCAAACGCCTTCGCCGCCGCAGGAGGCGTTGATGTGCACCCCCGCCTGCATGGCGATCCGCAGCAGATTCTCGCCTTCCGGCACCTCCACGGTTAGATCATATGGCTGGAAAAGGACGCGTTTGCTCAAGATTCGGTCCTGTTAGCAAGCAGGTCGAGATGGGGGGTTAAAACCCGTCCTGCCACCTGGCAGTCTTCGCCCCCGGCCTGGTGGCCCCCCGGGAATTTTCCGCTTCAGGCTGGCGATTGGAGCATTCTATCACAGGCCCCGGCCAAAAAAAATGCTAAAATGGAAGCCAGACTCCGGCTGGGGCCCTTCACTTCCCGCCGGGGCTAGCCAGTTCGAGGAGACCCATGACCACGGCCAGGATGGGCAAATTGTTGCGGAAGCTTTACGAGAGGTTGTGGCAGGCCTTCGGCCCCCAGGGTTGGTGGCCGGGGGAGACGCCCTTTGAGGTGGCGCTGGGGGCCATCCTGACCCAGAATACCAACTGGAACAATGTGGCCAAGGTGATGGCGCGGCTCCGGGCCGACGACCACTTGACACCGTCGGCCTTGACGGCCCTGCCCGAAGCGGAGCTGGCCGAACTCTTTCGGCCCGCGGGCTATTACAATCTCAAGGCCCGGCGGGTCAAGAATTTTTTGACCTTTCTCCGGGAAGAGTATCAGGGTTCCCTCAAGCTGATGACCCGGCACCCCCTGGAAAAGTTGCGGCCCAGGCTCCTTTCGGTCAAAGGCATCGGCCCGGAAACCGCCGACAGCATTCTGCTCTATGCCCTGCAGAAACCCACCTTTGTGGTGGACGCCTATACTTTCCGCATCTTGAGCCGGCACCAATTGGCCCCGGAATCCTGCGCTTACGAGGACCTGCGCCGACTCTTCATGGACCATCTGTCCGCGGACGTGGGGCTTTATCAAGAATACCACGCCCTGCTGGTGCGCCTGGGGAAGGAATGGTGCCGCCCCCAACCCCTTTGCCAATCCTGCTTCCTGGAGGGCTGGCTCCAACCGCGGTAGGGTGGGCACTGCCCACCAAAAGACGTAAGTGGCCGCCCAAATCCCGGGCCTCTTACCCCCCTTCTCGCCGGCGCTGGCCGCCGCGGCATAAAGAAGGCGGCCTCCGAAAAACATTCCCAGGGCCGGGGAATGGTGGTAAGATTTTCCGGTAGGCATCTATAATGGAAATTATCACCCTTAAGCGCCATTCCACGGAAGAGTTGATCGCCCGCCTCCGTAAGGTGCCCCTCCTGGACCAGCCGGAGGTTATGGTTTATGAGCAGGCCTTCATCAGCCTGGAGCAGATTCACACCGATTACCTGCACCCGGCGCAAAACTACTTGTGGCTGCAGGAGCTCCGCAAGACCCAGAAATTAGGCTGGAGCCTGGCCGAGCAGGGGGTGGACCTGTTCCGCCTGGACGGCTTTGTCACCTATACCGTGCTGCAGGGCGACGGTTCGGAAGCGACCTTCGATCTTTATCCTCCCATCGTGGAGGAGTCCATCGAGGCCGACGGCACCCTGACCCTGATCATCAACGACGGCATGCACCGCCTCTACCTGGCCAGGTTGGAATGGCTGGTGCCCCAGGTCACTTACATCCGGGGGATTCCCAGGGCCTACCCCTACTACGCCTATCCCCGGCGGCAGGGCTGGGAGGGGCTGGACTTGCTGGCGGACAACCCCGACTCCAAGGTTTACCTGAAGAAATGCCACCGGCTGCGCCACAACAAGAGGCTCTACCGTGACTTTCAGGCGGTATTCCATAATGTGGGCGGCCCCCGGAGCCGCCTGCTCAACAAGTGACTCTCCTTGAATGATGAAGAGCTTTAGGGCAAACCCCGATGACCCGATCCAGGAGGAGACTTATGAGTTTGGTCTTGCTGGGAGTGCTGATTATCATCGCCGGCGGCTTTTTTTTAAGGGACGGCCTGCCTTTGCTGCTAATACCGGTTCCGGGGAGGCGCCGGGAAAATGATTGACAAGCTCGAGACCAGGACATATCTAAGGACTATGGGACGCTGGCTTGGATCGGCCTTAATCGGCAGCTTTTGGGGAGTTTTTCTCCTTCTGGCCCTCAGCGCCCCGGGTCTGGCGGGGGCGGTGCAGGAGGGCAACGCCGGCCAGGAGGGATCTGCGCTGGCTCTTCAGACCCTGCCGGTCAAGGGGAAGATCACGGTGGTCGACTGTTACAGTCCCTACTGCCCTCCCTGCCTGCGCCTGGCGCCTTTAATGGAGGAGTTGGCACAGAAGCGGAGGAACCTGGAGATTATCAAGCTCAACATCAATCGTCCCGAGGTATTGGGTAGGATCGATTGGCAGTCCCCCCTGGCCAAACAGCTTGGCCTCAGGTCCATCCCCCATTTTCTGATCTTTGACCCGAAGGGCAGGCTGACGGCCCAGGGGTTCGAGGCGCGTCGGCAAATACTGGACTGGCTTAGGGAGGCCGGACTTCTAAAGCAATGAGTGGCTAGTAGACATGTCGCAGATTTTCCTTTAATAAAAAATGTCCTTCATCTTTAGGGCCTTTAAAATGTAGCCGCAAGCGGGAGCTTGCGAAAATCCTTAATAAAATGAGCGCAAGCTAAAGCCTGCGGCTACAAGAACATGTAGATATTTTTAAAGGCATTTCTGAAACATGACACTAGTGGAACTTAACCCTTCTCCGGCCTGGGTGGTTTTCCGGGTGGGGGGAGAACCAGAACTTCTGGGGAGGAGCGGGGACATGAAGAAGCTCTCAGGCCGGCGCGGCCTTTGCGGGTTGTTCCTTATGATGGCCTTCTGGTGTGGATGCACGGCGTCGCCTTTCGCAGCACCGCCCCCGCTGAGCGTGGCCGCGGCGCAGCACACCCTGGATGCCTGGAATCCCGGCTACTGCAAGGTGGCGGAGTTCTATGGTTTTTATCAGCCGGAGTCCTCCAACACCCGGGTGGCCTACGTCTCTATTGTCAACCCCAGCGACAAGGCCCAAAAGGCCGCGGTTTATTATGCCGCCACCTTCCAGCTCCTCAGCCGCACCGACGGCCGGCAACAGTGGTTTTTGACCGGAGTGATCACCCACAGCTCAGGAATTTTGACCAAGCGGCAGGGCTGGGACAACCTGATGGTCCCGGTACAGGAGGCTCCCCCAGCGGAGGTCGAGAAGAAATCATGAGCGGTGGCAGCCGGGAAGGGCAGCCACGGCCGCCCCCGACTCCCGGACGCCGAGCTTAGGATCCAGCTCCGGACCAGGATCGGAGCCCATACCGAAGTAATCCCCGTGAATTATTCACCGGTTAAATCTTCGGGGTAAACCGGGAGAGGTCGTAAAGGTCCAACTGCTTCTCCAACTCCGCCACTTCGGCCACGATCTTCTCAAAGCCATCCTTACCCAACAGGCGCCCTCATTCTTTCCGGCGGCCCTGATGTCTTTGGGGGAGAGATCTTCGGGGCACCAAGCAAAAGCCCTCAAAGCAAGCTTTGAGGGCTTTTCTTAGATATCGCGGTTAAGTCATATTCCCTGGATGGACAGGGAGGTTAAAATCAACCCGTGACCTCTGGCGGAGGTCCCGGCAGCGGCGCAATGATGGGAGCCAGTTTCTCGTAATGAATGCCGAAGGCCCGGATTTCGAAGGCCTTGGGATTGAAGGCCTTGGTCAGCTCCACCTCTTCCGGGGTCAGGATGCGCACCAAGCCGTAAGGATCCACTACCGCGAAGCGCTCCCCCTTTGCCAGGCACGAGGCGACCGTCTCTTGCCCCTTGAGATCCTGCTTGGAGACACAGAGCAACTTCTCGCCGCCCGCCCTCTGCTGTGCCATCGCGCCGGTACTCATGAAAAATACTGCCACCAAAGCCACCATCAACCCTACCACTAATTTTGACCGCATGCTTCTTCCTCCTTCCGCATAGGTTGACATCCGGCTTTCCCCCCCTTGTGGAGTATTGAGAAAAAGCCGCAAACTCCTTTCCGCCCAATAATATATGGCGAGAGACGCGAATGTCAACTTAAATATATAAAAAATCGCCACCATTGGCAATGGAAAAAGTTAGGGAAAAACCTGCCCTCTCCGATGCTCATGGATAGGCCAATTTTGTCTCAGCCGCGGTCCCCGGGGCCGGAGCAGGGGAGGGGGTAGGCCCTCCCCTAAGAACGATTATGGCTGTTCCGGGATGACCGGCAGCGGCGGGATGCTGGGGGCTTTCCAAGTGTATGGGACGCTGAAGGCCCGTTGGCCAGGCAAGAATTCACCGTCTCTTGCCCCGTAGTTTTCTTTTTTGAAGTCGAAATGAGGTACTGAAAAATTAAGTTGCCGGCTTCTGAGGTAATGGGCAAAGTATACCCTGATATGGTATCAGGGGTAGAGCCTCAGGAATTCAGCAGGACGTGTAATGAAAGATGTGCCAGCCGCGGGTTAGGCGTGGCCGGCCGGATTTTTTTCTCCCATAAACCGGCGAGAACATTTTTTTTTTGGACAAATGAATGAAATTAGTTAATCTTCATTGTTGGAAAATCTAACGGGAAATTTTTCTCAAGAAGGTGCTCGTTGCGAAATACCACAAATATTCTTTGGAAAATTGGATAGGTTTCCGGCGTAGCGCTTAAATATTTAAGTGAATATCTTCACATAAATCTCCGGTTCCTTCCCCACCAGGGGGTTCCGATTTCCCGGTTAATCTAAGGATTGGATTTATGGTGAAAGGAAGGCGACTGCTAAGCTGGGCCGGGATCCTGTTGTTGAGTGGCGCTGCCTCTTTCTATGGCATCCAGGCCCAGGGTGAGAAGGAGCCGCTTAAGGCCGCCGCAACGGGGCGCCCGGATCTGATCAAGATCGACACCCTGGCCGCCTATCAGAAGCTGGAGCTGCCGCCGGTCACCTTCTCGCATGACAAGCACACCAAGGCGCTGCGCCAGGATAAGCAGGATTGCACCACCTGCCACCTGGTGGAGAACGGCAAGCTGTCCCTCGCCTACATGCGTCGGAAGAACAGCCCGACGGCGGCCCTCCAAGAAATCTATCACGCCAACTGCATCGGCTGCCATATGGAAAGGGCCGCGGCGGGCAAGAAGGCCGGCCCCCCGGACGGGTTATGCCGCGCCTGCCATAACGCCCAGCCGCAGATCGCCGCGGCCAGGCTGGACGCCGGGCTTAACCAGGTATCGCACTTCAGGCACACCGACCCCAAGCTCGTTCCCGCGGAACAAAACGGCAAGGACAATTGCAGCCGCTGCCACCACGAATACGACGCCAAGGCCAAAAAGACCTTCTACGCCCAGGGCAAGGAGGGGACCTGCCGCTATTGCCACTTGGCCAAGGAGAAGGAGGGCGTGAAGAGCCTGGAGCAGGCCGCCCACCTGCAGTGCGTCCAATGCCACCTCGATCTGGACAAGCGGGGGGTGAAGGACCATGGCCCCCACGACTGCGCCGGCTGTCACGGGGCGGCGGCCCAGGCGGGGATGGTCAAGAAGAATCAGGAGTGGGTGGCCGCCCTCCCGAATAAAGAGGTGCCGCGGCTTAAGCGGGGACAGCCGGATGCGGTCCTGATCACCCACGATCCCAAGTGGGGGGAGGGCAGGCCCGGCAAACCCCTCTTGATGGACCCGGTGGCCTTCGACCACCAGGCCCACGAGAAGTACAACGACAACTGCCGGGTTTGCCACCATGCTTCCATGGAGCCCTGCGAGAAGTGCCACACCCTGTTGGGCGCCAAAGACGGAGGGTCCATCAACTTCGAGCAGTCGATGCACTCTCTGTCGAGCCGGGCGAGCTGCCTGGGTTGCCATACCGGGCAGCAGGCCGCGGCGAACTGCGCCGGCTGCCACAACCACATCAGGAAGGCCTCCCGCCCTGAAGACGCCAGTTGCCGGCAGTGCCACCTGCTGGCGGCGGAAACCGCCATTCCGGGGGGCGCCAGCCCAAGCCAGATCTGCGCCTTGAAGCCGCCGCAGAAAGCCGCACTGGCCGAGACCCTGCTCAAGGGCCGGAACCTGAACCCGGGGACCTACGCCCTGGAGGAGGTCCCGGAGACGGTGGAGATCAAGGACCTGGCGGACCGGTTCCAGCCGTCCAAGTTTACTCACCGCAAGCATATTGCGGCGCTCCTGAAGGGAATCAAGGGCAATCCCCTGGCCGAATACTTCCACCGCGATCCGGGCGCCATCTGCCAGGGCTGCCACCATTACAGCCCGCCCGCCAAGGAGCCGCCCCGCTGCGGTAACTGCCACAGCGGCGAGAGCTTGCTGGCCAGGGAGTCGAACCGCCCGGCACTGCTGGCCGCCCAACACCAGCAGTGCATGAGCTGCCATGCGGACATGCGCCTGGAGAAGCCCGCCGCCACGGCGTGCAGCGAGTGTCATCAGGAAAAGAAGAAGTAACCGGCAGGGGCCGGTGGAGGACACGTCCATGTTGCGCAGAACCTTTCTTGGCCTGCTGGGAGCCGCGGGGGTGGGGGCCGCCTTGGGCAAGCCGGCCCGCGCCGCAGGCAACCAACATTTTACGGGGTATCCCGAAAGCTTCGGGGTGCTGTTTGACGCCACCCGCTGCATCGGTTGCCGTAATTGCGAGGCCGGGTGCAATAAGGTCAACGAGCTGCCGCCCCCACCTGAGCCTTTCGACGACCTGAGCATCTTGAAGGTGAAGCGCCGGACCCATTCCTGGACCTATACGGTGGTCAACAGGTATGACATCCCGGGCGCCCCGGGTCCGGTGTTCAAAAAGTGGCAGTGCAACCACTGCCTGGAGCCGGCCTGCGCCTCCTCTTGCTTCGTGCGGGCCTTCACCAAGACCAGCCAGGGGGCGGTAACCTGGGACGGCACGGTCTGCGTGGGCTGCCGCTACTGCATGATCGCCTGCCCTTTCGAGATTCCCACCTTCGAATTCAACGAGCCCCTGACCCCTCGCATCATGAAATGCACCCTGTGCTACCCCCTGATCACGTCGGGTAAACTGACGGTGCCGGGCTGCGTGGGCGCTTGCCCGGTTGAGGCCCTGGTCTATGGCAAACGCCGGGAACTGCTCAGGATTGCTCATGAGCGTTTCCACGACTTTCCGGGCCGATACCTGAACCATATTTACGGGGAGCACGAAATGGGCGGCACCAACTGGCTCTATCTCGCGGGAGTGCCCTTCCGGGCCCTGGGCATGCGTGAGGACCTGGGGGTGGTCCCGGCTCCGGAACTCACCTCCGGGGCGCTGGCCGGGGTGCCCCTGGTGGCCGCGGCCTGGCCGGTGCTCTTGACTGGCATCTACGCGATTTCCAAGCGCAAGGACAAGATCGCCCGGCAGGAGATGGCCCAGGCGGTGGCCCGGGCGGTGGCCCAGACCCAGGCGGAGGCCGAGGGCAAGCTAAAAAAGGCCATGACCAAGGCCGAGGCCGAGAAGAAGGCCGCCATCGAGCGGGAGGTCAAGAAGGCCCTGGAAGAGGCCGCCAAGCCTCAGAGCCGGGAGGGTGAATAACATGGCCACTGAGAACTCTGCCGTGAAAAAATCCCTGTATACGCCGTTTAACGTAGTGGTCGGCGTCATCTTCCTGGTCGGCGCGGCGATCACCTTCTTGCGCTTCACTAAAGGGCTCGGCGCGGTCACCAACCTGTCGGACAACAATCCCTGGGGCATGTGGATCTCCTTCGACCTTCTGTGCGGAGTCGCCCTGGCCGCCGGGGGTTACACCACTTCGGCGGCCTGTTACGTCTTCGGCCTGAAGCGTTATCACTCCGCGGTGCGGCCGGCGATCCTCACCGCCTTCCTGGGCTACTCCATGGTGGTGGTCGCCCTGCTGTACGACGTGGGCCGCCCCTGGCGGCTGCCCTATCCCTTCTTAGTGCAGGCCGGCACCACCTCGGTGCTCTTCGAAGTGGGTTTGTGCGTCATGCTCTACCTGACCACCCTCTTCGTCGAGTGGCTGCCAGCCTGCTTTGAGTGGCTCGGCTTCCAGAAACCCCGGGACCTCATCATTAGGATAACCCTGGCCCTGACTATCTTGGGGGTCATCCTCTCCACCATGCACCAGAGTTCCCTGGGGGCCCTTTATTTGATTGTGCCCTCCAAGCTCCACCCCCTGTGGTATTCCATGTACCTGCCGGTCTTTTTCTTCGTCTCCAGCATCGCCGCCGGCCTGTCCATGGTCATCTTCGAGGGGACCCTGTCGCACCATTACTTGCATGGCCGGATGGATGCCACTTACATACGCGAGCACGACGACGTGATCCTGGGTTTCGCCAAGGGAGCGGCCATGGTTCTGGCGCTCTACTTCATGATCAAGGTGGTCGGCATTGCTATCGACAATAAATGGAACTATCTGCTGACCGGCTACGGCGCCTGGTTCCTGGTGGAACTCCTGGGCTTCGTGGCCTTGCCCGCTTTCCTCTACGCCATCGCGGTGCGGGAACAGAACCTGAAGCTCGCCAAGTGGACTTCGGTGCTCACCGTGCTGGGCATCATCCTCAACCGTTTCAACACCTCCCTGGTGGCCTTCAACTGGCAACTGCCGCCGGCGGACCGCTATTTCCCCAGCTGGATGGAAATCGCCATCTCCGTCTACCTGGTCACCCTGGGACTCCTGGTCTTCCGCTTCATCGCCAACCGGATGCCCATATTCTATGAAGATCCGCGCTATCGGCAGCATGTCCCCCATGAAGGTGAGGAAGAAGAAAGGCCGGAATTCACCGAACATAAACTCCGGCGCCACCCCCAAACCTTCGGGCACTGAGGAATAATGCCATGGAAAACCAGTTCTATACCCTGCATGACTTCCTGGTCTACACCAAGTTTGCAGCTTACATCCTGATGGGGTTGACGCTTCTGGGTTTTTTGGGCTTCTGGCTCTTCCTCACCGGCAGGGACGAGGAAAAGGAGATTCATTAGTACTAAGGGCCGAACCGCGGCCTTTGGGAGAACTTGAGCATGCCACAATTGTATCAGTTCATCACCGGCCCCCTGCTGTGGCTGTCCTTCGGAATCTTTTTCGTCGGGCTGACTTTTAGGGTGGTGCGTTACGTCCAGGGCCTTGACTGGCAGTTGGACCGGGTGGCCTACCGTGCTCATCCGGGCCTGGGCCTCACGGGGGCGCTGCGCTCCATCGTCCACTGGTTGGTGCCTTTCTGGTCCGTGGGCTGGCGGGCCAAGCCCCTGTATACCGCGATTTTCTTCGTTTTCCATATCGGGTTGGTGCTCACTCCCCTGTTCCTGCTGGGGCATGCCGTCATTTTCAAAGAGCGCTGGGGAGTGGACTGGCCCACGCTCTCCATGGGGTTGGCCGACGTCCTGACCATCGGGGTCATGATCACTGCCGTCTGCATCGCCATCCGCCGCCTCGCCTTGCCCGAGGTCCGCATCGTTACCACCTTCTATGACTTCTTTCTGTTGCTGCTCAGCGTCGCCCCCTTTGTCACCGGGTTCCTGGCGGTGCACCAGGCCTCCCCCTATCAGCTCTGGCTTTACTCCCACATCCTGAGCGGCGAGCTCCTGCTCATCGCCATCCCCTTCACCAAGCTTTTCCATGTGGTGGGCTTCTTCCTCTCCCGGGGCCAGCTCGGCGCCGACTTCGGCATCAAACGCGGCTATAAGGGGAAAGGCTTTGCCTGGTGACTGGTGTGGAACAAATATGGTATAATCTAAACGAAAAAGCTTTCCGGAATTCCCTGCCACGAAGCTAAGGCCGATTCCGGGCGCTGGTGGCCTCACCAGCAAAGCGGGCCATACTCTAAGGAAGTGAAGAGCCATGCCGGAAGGAACCCTCTGCAACAAGAATACCGTAGATGCCAAGGAGTATCTCGATGCGTTGCTGGCCGACAAGAGCGGCAAAATATATTATGAGGAGATGGGGCGTCTCGACGTCGACAAAGAGAAGCTCAAGAACACCCTGGCGGCCAGCCTGAAGTCGCGCCTGCGCACCTGGCTGGAGATCTGTTCCCATTGCGCCTTGTGCGCCGACACCTGCTTCTACTACCTGGCCAACCGGCGTGACCCCACCCAGGTGCCGTCGTACAAGATCCAGTCTACCCTGGGGAAGATCGTCCAGCGCGGCGGCGATGTGGACAACGCCCACATGCGCTACTGCATGGACGTGGCTTGGTCCAAGTGCACTTGCTGCAACCGCTGCGGCTCTTTCTGCCCTTATGGCATCGACATGGGCGTCATGTTCGGCTACCTGCGGGGCCTCTGTTTCTCCCAGGGTTTCGTCCCCTGGGAGCTGAAGATCGGCACCGGCATGCACCGCATCTACCGGGCCCAGATGGACGTGACCTCCGAGGACTGGGTGGAGACCTGCGAGTGGATGGCTGACGAGCAGCAGGATGAGTGGCCCGGCCTGGAGATCCCGGTGGACAAGGTGGGCGCCGACCTGATGTACACCTTGAACGCCCGGGAGCCCAAGCACTATCCCGAGGATATCGCCGAGGCCGCCATCCTCTTCCATATTGCCGGCGAGAACTGGACGGTGCCCAGCGAGGGTTGGGAACAGACCAGTCTATCGATGTTCGCCGGGGACTGGGGCGCCTGCAAGATGATGGTGGAGAGCGTCTATGGGGCCATGGAACGGCTCAAGCCCAAGCGGGTCGTGGGGACGGAATGCGGCCACGCCCACCGGGCCACGGTCATCGAGGGGCCTTACTGGGTGGGCCGCCAGGACGGCCGCCCGCCGGCGCCTTACCTGCACTACACCGAGTGGGTCGCCGAGGCCCTGCGCACCGGCAAGATCAAGATCGACCCGGCCAAACGCCTCAAGGAGCCGGTGACCTTGCAGGACTCCTGCAACTATATCCGCAACTACGGTTTGGGGGACGTCACCCGGGAGATCATGAGCTACCTGGTGGAGCCGGGCTACTTCGTGGAGATGACCCCGAACCGGGAGCACAACTTCTGCTGCGGCGGCGGCGGCGGCTTAAACGGCATCGGCATCTACCGGCAGCAGCGCAACGTCGGCCTGAAGGTCAAGCGGGACCAGATCCTGGCCACCGGCGCCAAACTGGTGGTCGCTCCCTGCCACAACTGCTGGGACGCCATCCGGGACCTGGAAGAGGTGTACGAACTGGGCATCAAGCAGACCTTCCTGAAGCCCCTGCTCATCAAGATGGCCATCATCCCCGAGCACCTCAAAGTCAAGGCGGAGGAAGAGGAAGAGTAACCTGCCCCTCTCGTAAGTGGCAGGGTTAGGCCGCCCCCACCGGCCTGGCAAGAAACCGAGGCGCCTGGCTTACCGGCGGAGTTAGGCGCCTTTTTTCCTTCCAGTCTTACCCCCTGGCAAATAAATGGGACTGGGAGAAGATCTTTATGTCCTCGACGAATCGGTAGTGTATTTGGGGCTAGTGAAGGGGAGATGCATCAGCAATAATGAAAGGGAGTTCAGAGTCGGTTATTAACCTGCGAATGCATAACTGTCTCTGTATTTTTGGATGGAGTTGAGGTTATGCCGGGATGGCGCATCACTCCCACGCAGGGGTGATGCTGAGGCCTTGGTCCCCCAGTCTCAGACCTACCCCTTTCTGCTCTGCCTTCAAGTTTATAATCAGCCCTTTAGAGTTTTTTATTTTCGGCCAGAGAAGTCGAATGCGGAGATGGGACTCCGGGCCCCTTCTGGTCAATATTATCTGTACGGAAATTTTTTTGAAATTTTCCAAGAGAAAGCCACAAGGCTCTGAGAGACAGCTATGGTATGCATATTAGCACGCCAAAAGCAGGGTGGGGAATTGTAAAATTATAGCAGATATTGAAAGGCGATTTCATTACCTTTCCCCCAAAAGTTAATCAAACCAAACCCTGTTCCCTCACGCCCTTGCCTCAATTTCCCGCTCTTGACAGCCGACCCTAATTGTGGCAATGTGAACCTACCACAAAGGATAAAGGAAGCGCGATGGATAGCCCTGTGGACTTAGCCCTAAAGAGACTAACAGAAATTGTCGAAGAGTTCCGGTCTTTTGTTGACACCCAAGGAAAGGTTAGCGAGGCAGACACCCGCGTTAAATTCATAGACAGGATTCTCAAAGAAGTTTGCTTGTGGCCTGAAAGCGAACTTAGTCGAGAAGACCATGTCGAGTCTGGATACACAGACTATCAACTTAAGGTTAGACGTACCCCTCTTGTTGTCGTAGAAGCCAAACGTGAAGGAATCTCTTTTGTATTGCCCCAGGGGTCGGCTTCACGATCACCGAAAGTCGGTGGCGCCATTATGAGTGATGAGGCCGTGAAGAAGGCCATCCTTCAAGTCAGGCAATACTGTGACGATCAAGGCATCAAGTTCGCTATCGCAACGAATGGGTATTCATGGATAATCTTTCGGGCTATCAGAGATGATATGCCTTGGAAAGAGGGAAGAACGCGAGTCTTTCCGTCGCCCACTTATATTTTTGAGCATTTTGTAGAGTTCTGGAACTTGCTGTCCTACGTTGCCATATGTGAAGGATCGCTTGATTCGGAATTTGGGCGTATCACTGCAGCTTCTAGAAAACTTCTTAGAGTGATTGATCGTCTGTTCAACGCTGACTTGCCACTCAAGAAAAACCGCTTAAATCCTCCCCTTCTGCCATTGACAAAATATATTTTTGAAGACATTGCGGCTCAGGATGATTTAGACCTTTTTCGTTCATGCTATGTTCATACAGGAAGCCTAATAATTGTTGCAACCGATCTTAACGTCACCATAACAGATGCAATGCCAAATGCCCTCACTGCTGAGGGTGGTAAACAATTAACTCAGTCTGAAGATGATGCAGGAGAGTTTGGCACCGAGGTAGAGAATGCTGTTCGCGAAAGGAATGGTGAACTTTACCTTCTTCTTGGTGGAATTGGTTCAGGCAAAACTACTTTTCTAAAGCGTTACGAAAAGCTTCTTGCTAATGACCTCTTAGAGAAAAATACTTATAATTTTCATCTTGACTTCTTGCAAGCTCCTCCTGATAGGCAGGAGGCAGAACGTTATATTTGGAGATCATTACTCGAAATATTGCGCGATAAATATGATTCCGAACAAATTGAGGAACGTGGGCATCTAAAAAGTATTTTTAAGGATAGACTTAATAATCTTGAGCGCACAGTACTACATGGCATTCGTAAGAATAAAGAAGCTTGTGAAAAGGTTATCAGTAGATATTTGCATGATTGGCAAGAAAATGTTGAAGAATATGTACCAAAACTGCTTAGATTAGGAAGTGTGTTGAAAAGAAGAGCAATTGTTCTATTTATTGATAATGTTGATCAGCTAGATCCAGAGTATCAGGCCCAGCTATTTTTACTTGCCCAAAGGATAACACGCCTTGCAGGGTGTATTACGGTGATAGCCTTACGGGAAGAATCTTATTACAGGCCGAGCATTCAACACGCATTTACAGCCTATACTAGTCACAAATTTCACATTGCATCCCCTCAATTTCGCAAGATGATTGGGAACCGAATAGAGTATGCGATACGCGCACTCGAGGAAAACAACGAAAAAATAATAAAAACAGTTTTAAAAAGTAGAACCTTCGATGCAAGGGATATTTGCGAATTTTTGCGTATTGTACAATTTAGTGTTTTCGAATGGAGCAGGTTAATATCCAGATTCATTGAGTGTATTTGTTTTGGAGATATGCGCTTGGCTCTTCAAATGTTCACCACATTTCTTACCTCTGGAGCTACTGACGTTGATAAAATGCTAAATATATATAGGCGCGATGGTGGTTATAATGTCGCCTTTCATGAATTCTTAAAATCGGTAATGTTGCAGGAGAGAGCATATTACAAAGAAGATCAAAGCCCAATACTTAATATCTTTAATTGCACTAGTGAAAAAAACGCAAGCCATTTCACAGCGTTAAGGGTTTTGGCTTTGCTCCTTGAACGTAGAAGCGAATCTAGTCCAGAAGGTAGGGGTTATGTAGAACTTTCGAGAATGGTGGGTTTTTTTGGGGAAATGTTTGATAATATACGCGATTTATCAGTGACCCTCGACCGACTTGTGAATAGACAAGTAATAGAGGTAAATACGCGCTCTACTATAACTGTTACCGGGGCTAGCCACGTGCGTGTTACAGCGGCCGGCTGGTATTATATGCGATATTTATCTAAGACTTTTGCTTATCTTGACCTTATTCTGCAAGACACTCCATTGAACAATGAAGATTTGGAACGGTTTCTGCGCCAATCTGTTTACGATGTGAGTAACCTATCAGACCCAGAGCGTGAGAAATTTGAACGTATGCAGGTACGCTTTAACCGAACTCAACTATTTCTTGATTATTTAACCGTGGAAGAACAAGAAGAATTTGATAAATATGATATATCTCGTCTTCCGAAACCGCTCTCTGAAAAATTTATGCCGTTAATTCAAGAGAAGTTCACCATAGATAGACAATATATAGAAGGTCGTCTCAGGGGAGGGCGGTTGGAAGATGCACCTGTTCAACCTGATGATTTTAACCCTGCTCAGTTTGAAATATTGCTTGAAGATTCAGAAATGAAAGAATAAGGAGCGAGAACTAACCAGGATCGTGATCATTCCTATCGTGATTCCTCCTCACAGTGTGCGGCCCAACAACTAGTGTTTTGCAGATTCCAAGTAACAAGCGCCCCATTATTCTATTCTTCGTTTTTCTTCAAACAAAAGCCAGAAAATATTATTGCTTCCGATGACTCATTAATTTTTATAAAAAAGTTAATGGACAACAGATTTGCCTCTTTAGGATAACTTGCCAAACTAATCACTTATCCCCAAGGCCTTAAAAATTGCAGATATGGTCTGGATATGGGAAGTTATTCCTGCTTTCGAGGCCCCTCATTATAACATTCTCATTTTTGGGGAGCAACTCAACCACTCACCCTGATTTGCTTACTTCGTAAAATATGTTGTTATCGTTGAAATTACAACGCGCTAGAGGTTAATTGCGAGATAGTTTAAATTTCTTGTTACAGTTTTGTTCCCGGACACTACCGGGTTTTCAGATTAAAAAGGGGCCGTCCCGGGCTCAAAGCCGGGGCGGCCCCCAATTTTTGGCTAATTGCCTGCCTCAGCCGAGTTTACAGACTCCGGCCCGGCATTTTTTCTCCCGGATGTGTTCCTCGAATTCATCGCGGAAGTTCTTGAAGGCGCTCATCATGGGTTGAGCGGCGGTCTGCCCGAGGGGGCAGAAGGAGGCGTCTACCAGGACGCCGGCCAGCCGCTCCATCAGGTCCAGGTCCGCCATGGTTCCGCGGCCCTGGGTGATGCGGGTCATGGTCTCCAGGATGCGGGGGGTGCCTTCCCGGCAGGGGGTGCATTGGCCGCAGGACTCGTGGCGGAAGAATTTAGCCACGGAGCGGATAAAATCCACTACGCAGACACTTTGGTCCATCACCAGCATGGTCCCGGAGCCCATGGCGCCGCCCGCCTTGGCCATGGAGCCGTAGTCCATAGGGGTGTCCAGGGCCGCGGCGGTGACGAGGCCTGCCGAGGCGCCGCCTGTCTGGCACATCTTGAACTGGCGGCCGGAGAGCAGACCGCCGCCGTAGGTATCGATGAGTTCCCGCAGGGTCAAGCCCGCCGGCGTTTCCACTATCTGCGGGGTCCGCACCTGGCCGATGATCTGGTAAATCTTGGGGCCGGTGGTGTCGGCGGTGCCCAGGGATTTATACCAGGCCCCGCCCTTGCTGAGAATGGCCGGCACGCTGGCCAGAGTCTCCACGTTATTGACGATGGTGGGTTGATGCCACAGGCCGGAAACCCCGGGGAAAGGCGGTTTGGCGCGGGGATAGCCGCGCTTGCCTTCGATCGATTCGATCAGGGCGGTCTCCTCACCGCAGATGTAGCAGCCGCCTCCGGAACGGACTTCAATGGTGAAGGAGAAGTCGGTGCCGAAGAGTTGCCGGCCCAGGAAGCCCCTGGCGGTGGCCTGCTCAATGGCCTGGTTTAGACGGGCATTGGAGAGGTAATATTCCCCCCGGACATAGATGAACCCCTGGGACGCCCCCACCGCATAACCGGCGATGGCCATGCCCTCCAGGACTTTGTGGGGGTCGCCTTCCATGAGGTAACGGTCCTTGATGGTGCCTGGTTCCCCTTCGTCGGCGTTGCAGATAACGTATTTGGGAGTGGGCAGGGGCCGGGTGAAGGACCACTTGAGGCCGGCGGGAAAGCCGGCGCCACCCCGCCCCCGCAGGCCGGAAGTCTTCACTTCCTCCACCACCGACTCCGGGGTCATGGTGGTCACCACTTTCTTCAGGGTCTCATATCCGCCCTTAGCCAGGTAATCCTCGATTCGGGTGGGATCGATGACCCCAACGAGGTCCAGTAAGATCAGGTCGTAAGGGCTTTGCCGATATTGGCGAAAGTCCTTGGTGCTGTAAGGCAACCCCCGGTAATCGGGGACCTGGCCGGTCCGGTAGTCGGCGAGCACCTGTTTGATTTTGGCGGAGGTGAGGTTGCCGATGACCACTTCATTGATCTGCATGGCGGGGGCCACTTCACAGACCCCCAGACAGGCCGAGAGTTCCAGGGTGAAGAGGCCGTCGCCGGTGGTTTCCCCCACCGCGACCCCCAATTCTTGCTGCAAGGCGTGCAGCATATTTTCGGCGCCAGCAATATGGCAGGGCGGGGATTCGCACATGCGGACCACGTATCGGCCTTTGGGTTTCCAGGAGTACATGGAATAGAAGCTCATCACCCCAAAGACCTCGCTTCCCTGGATATTAAGACCAGCGGCGATGCGCTCCTGAACCGCGGGGGGCAGATAGCCCACCGCCTCCTGGACCTCCTGCAGGACCGGCATCAGGGCTCCGGCCTGATCCTTATGACGATTGACGATTTCATCCACCTGGCGGATAATTTCCGGGCTGAGGGCAGCCGCCGTTTGGCAGGCGCATCCTGAATTTTTTGTCAGTGTAGTCATGGTCGGCCTCCTCAAACTTTCTCGATCTGCACCGCACAGACCTTGTATTCCGGAATCTTGGAGACCGGATCCAGGGCGGCGTTGGTCAGTTTATTGGCCGAGGCCTCGGCGTAATGGAACGGGAGGAAGATGGTGCCGGGGACGGCCTTGTCGGAGATTTGCGCCTTGGCGGTGATCTTGCCGCGGCGGGTGCGGACGCGTACCTGCTGGCCGTCGGCAATGCCATACCTGGCCGCATCGGCGGCGGCCATTTCCACCCGGCATTCCGGGGCCTTTTCCACCAGGCCGGGGGCCCGCCGGCTCATGGTGCCGGAATGGTATTGATACAGGAGGCGGCCGGTAGTGAGATAGAGCGGGTACTCGGCGTCGGGCATCTCCGCCGGATCCCGGTGCTCAATGGCGAAGAACATACCCAGGCCCCGGGAAAAGCGGTCCTTGTGGAGATAGACCGTGCCCGGGTGCTCCGCATTGGGACAGGGCCACTGCAGGCCGCCGGCCTCCAGGCGTTGATATGAAATCCCCGCATAGGAAGGGGTCAGCCGGCGAATCTCTTCAAAGATTTCTTCGGGTCCGGCATACTTCATGGGGTAGCCCAGGCGCCCGGCGATCTCGCAGATGATCTGCCAATCGGGTTTGGCCTGCCCCACCGGCGGAATGGCCTGGCGCACCCGGGACACCCGGCGCTCGGTGTTGGAGAAGGTGCCGTCTTTTTCGGCAAAGGAGGCGGCGGGCAAGACCACGTCGGCCAGTTTGCCGGTCTCGGTGAGAAAGAGGTCCTGCACCACCAGGAGTTCCAGGGCCTGCATGGCCTTAATCGCATGGTCGGAGTCGGGGTCGGTGAGGGCCGGGTTTTCTCCTATGATGTACAGGGCCTTGATGCCGCCCTGGGCAATGGCCGGGAGCATCTCGGTCATGGCCATCCCCGCCCAATCGGGGAGGTTGGCCACGCCCCAGGCCTCCGCTATCTTCTTGCGGTTGGCGGCGTCGGTGACCGGCTGATACCCGGAGAAGACGTTGGGTAAGCCGCCCATATCGCAGGCCCCTTGCACGTTGTTCTGGCCCCGCAGGGGGTTGACCCCTCCCCCGTGAATGCCGACATTGCCGCAGAGCATGGCCAGGTTGGCCAGGGTCTTGACGTTGTCGGTGCCCACCGTGTGCTGGGTGATCCCCATGCAATAGACGATGGAGCCGGCCCGGGCCCGGGCGTACATGCGGGCCGCGGCCGTTAACTGCGAGGCGGGCACCCCGCAGATCCTTTCCGCGTATTCCGGCGTATATTTGGCCACCGTCTCTTTTAGGGCCTCGAAGTTCTCGGTGCGTTCCGCTACATAGGTTTGGTCATAGAGCTGTTCCTCGATGATGACCTGCATCATTCCGTTGATCAGGGCGATATCGGTGCCAGGAATTTGCCGGAGCCAGAGGCGGGCGTGCCGCACCAGGTCCTGGCGCCGGGGGTCGATGACGATGAGATCCTTATTTTTCAGACGCGCCGCCCGCTTGATGCGGGCCGCAATAACCGGGTGATTTTCATTGGTGTTGGAGCCGATCACCAGGATGCAATCGGCATCCTCCAATTCGGCGATGGAATTGGTCATGGCTCCGGAACCGAAGGACGCGGCCAGCCCGGCCACGGTGGAGCTGTGTCAGAGGCGGGCGCAGTGATCCACGTGGTTGGTGCCGATCACGGCGCGCAGCAGTTTTTGCATCAGGTAATTTTCTTCGTTGGTGGTCCGGGCCGAACACCAGCCGCCAATCTTTTCGGGGCCGTGTTTTTCCTTCACCTCCCGGAGGCGGCGGGCCACGAAATCCAGGGCCTCATCCCAGGTGGCCTCTCGAAGCTCGCCGTTCTTCTCCTG